>Ga0307506_10000007_pt1 | contig 108371 bp, 88 predicted proteins | sample 25_S_MG_FD_202175 | JGI IMG/M metagenome (GOLD analysis project Ga0307506, IMG submission 202175) | Soil microbial communities from Populus trichocarpa stands in riparian zone in the Pacific Northwest, United States - 25_S | ecosystem: Environmental > Terrestrial > Soil > Riparian zone > Trees... | reverse complement strand
CTGCCTTGAAAAAGCATGATCGCAGCTACCGTCTCCTGTTCTCTCAGCCTCGCATGGTCGAGGATCTGGTCCGCCGTTTCGTCGCCGAGGCCTGGATCGAGAAGCTCGACTTCACGACCCTGGAGCGCGTCAACGGCTCCCACGTCGCCGAGAATCTTCAGGGCCGCGACGGGGCGACGTCGTCTGGCGCCTGCGCGTCCGCGGCGATCCTCCCGGAGTACGGACCGGCATTCACCGGATCACCGCCGCCCTGGCTCTCGCCCCTTCGTTCGCCGAGCTGCTGCGGCATGCCGACGCCCTCGACCTTCGGGACCTCAAGGAGGTCGAGCTCGCCTACGTAGAGGGGGTGTCCTTGAAGACGGTGCAGCGATGGCGCACCCAAGGCACCGGCCCGGAGTATCGATGCAAGGCGGGGATCTCCTATCCGATCCGCTGGCTCTGGGAATGGCGAGAACGCGGCCGGCAGCGGATGACGGCGCAGAAGAAAACCAGGGGGCGGAACGGGATCGATGAAGCCGTTTGTCGGCCAATGTTCAGGCGCCCCTCCGGCGTTTCCGCCGGCCAGGAGAGTGACGCAGATTCTCCCGGAAGCCTTGAAGTCTTGAGACTGATCAAGCTCCGTGGGAGCTCCTCCTCCAGGTAGGCAACTTCCATCCGACTCAACAAAAAATCGAATCCCGGCATCTAACGCTGATTCTATTCAACTTCTGACCGGACACTAGTGGCATCTTCTATTCTCTTTACGCTCGGTTCTGACCTTTCGGATTCTGCAAATATCTTCTGCATCCGAGCTACGTTTGAGCGGAAAGTTGAGTCCCCCTCGATCTGTTGCACTAATGCTTTGATCTGGGGGGCCGAGATGGTAGCAAAATCACCGGTCAGGCCTAAGCGGTGATAGACGATCCGCTGAGCGTTGTCGGGTTGGTCGCTGAAGAGGGGGAACACGAGCATTGGGACGCCGTTGAAGATGCATTCCTTTATCGAGCCGAGTCCGCCATGGGTGATCATTAAGAAGGTTCTCTCCAGCACAGGGATTTGTGGCGCCCAGCGCAAGGCGATCGCATCTGTGGGTAGTCTTTCGATCTCCTCGGGACTGATCAGCCCGGTGGCCAGCTAGTCGCGAAGCTGAATTCCCGCCTGGTGACCGAACTTCTGTGCCAGACTATTAGTAATCTGGAGTTATCTGTGGAGTACAAGCTGGACCTTATTGAAGGCCTTCTTGTCTCGGTTCACTGTCTTGAGGACCCCCCGGTGTGCCCTGGAGCGATATGGCGGTCTGGGCCAAGGTTTTCTTGCCCTCCGGCCGCGGCAGCCTTGGCGAGGCTGGCGGCGCGGCGCCGGGCAAGGGCGGTGCGCAACCGTATTTCCGTATTTGATCGTATTTGGACAGACACGGCGCCTACCTCCAGATCGAGGCCCAGCCAGCGGGCGATCCGCTCTTGGCGCCGGTGCTGCTCCACAGCTTCGGCGTACGGCATGGTGGTGTGGGAGATCATGGTGTAGAGCGGCACCGAGTGCTGGCAGAACAACTTGTTGAGGAAGATCGAGGTGCGCTTCCGTGCCGTCACGATGGGCCGCCGCGCCGTATCGCGCAGCTCGTGGAAGTTGTCGACCGAAAGCTGGGCGAGAACGTCGGTGTTCGGCTTGCGCAAGGCTTGAAACTCGGCGAAGAGAGCTCGCCAGTCGCCGGTGCCGCGTTGGTCGATCAGGCGGTTGAGCACCACGCAATCCTCGAACCCGGCATTCATCCCCTGGCCGTAGAATGGGACGACCGCATGAGCGGCATCGCCGATCAGCAGGACCTTGCCTTTGTGGTGCCAGCGCGAAGTGCGGATGGTGACGAGCTCCGAGATCGGCCTGCTGCGAAACTCCTGGAGCGCCTGTGGCATATATGGCATCAGGTCAGTGAAGTGAGTGCGAAACATCGTTTCCACGTCGCGGTCGTTCTCGAGTGACGCGAGCAGACCCCGCACAGCGATCCATCGATGTTGGGCAGGGCGAAGAGCATGTGATCGCCGCAAGGCCAGACGTGGAGAGCATGGCGATCCATGGGGGGCAGACCTTCAGCGGTGGCTTCAATGGTTAGCTCTTTGTAACCCCAGGGGAGGAATTCCTGGTGAAAGTCGATCCGTTCGCGCACCATCATCATCCGGAGGACGGCGGAGAAGGCGCCGTCGGAGCCGATCAGGATGTCGGCTGGTACACGGATCTCCGCCCCGGTCCGGGTGTCCTTGAACGTACCGGTGGCGGTTTCCCTTTCGATTTCCACACAGCGCTGATTGAAATGCAGGCGCAGATGGGGCTCCGCCTCGGCGACGTCGAGCAGATAACCGTTCAGATCGTTGCGAGAGAACGAGTGGATAACTTCGCGGTCGCTCTTGCCATAGGGCTGATGAGTCATGACGCCAGTGCCGCTGTGGATGTCGCGTCCGCGCAGGGGCACGCAGATGTGCCTCTGGACGTGCTCGGCGAGGCCGAGCGCGGCGAGAGCGTTCAGGCCGCGCTCGGCGAGAGTCAACTTGATCGAGCGGCCGGGCTCGACCGGTTCGCGGCGCAAATCACCGCGCAACTCGTAGACATCGACCTCCCAACCGCGCCGGGCGAGAAAGATGCCGAGCAAGGACCCGCAAAGGCCAGCTCGGCGATGGTGATTTGGGGGGTGGGCATACATCGTCTCCTGTCTGTTCAGACGTTCTCAAGCCGCGCTGCGCTCTCCGGGACCTCCGTGCCTTCTCACGTGCTTGAGGGGCTGCGACACGGTTCCCGGCGGCTGCGCGAGAGAGCCGGCAGGGGGGCCGAGGAGCAGACCGGAATGCCGAAAGGGGGCGAGCGCTTCTGGAATCTTGTTCCTGAGGTCAAGGGCTTCTCCATCAATGGAACCAAACCATGCTGTTACAGACAAGGGTGCGCGAAGAGGCATTTGCGTGACTCAGTAGTACCAAGCAGCTCTTCCTCATCTCGGTGCCGTCTGCACATTGGGCCTCCTTACCCCTACGTCGAGTACCAAATTTGTACCAGTGCCAACCGACACTCACCAGATCTCGCCAGATCGCGGGCGGCCAGAATGAGGCCAAAACCTCTGCTCGCGCGGGGCTTACCGTCTGGTAAGATCTGGGGAGTATCGGCCGGCGACCGACTTAAAATCTTCCGTCCGCAAGGACGTGCGGGTTCGAGTCCCGCCTCCGGCACCAGTTGTAAATTCGGCTTTCTGCGGCGCAGGCAGAAGGGGTCTGGGACGGTCCTACCGCGCCGGCTCCAGCGCGACATCCAGGCGGATGACTTGGCGCGGGTGTACCGTGACTCGCCGGGAGGCCGGCTGGTAGCCTTCGGCGGTGAAGGAGATCTCGTAGTCCCCGGGGCGCAGGGTCCAGGCGTAGTGGCCGTCCGGCTCGCTGACTACCGCCATCTCGGGGATGGCGGCGGCGGGGTGGTCGAGGGAGGTGGGGCGGACGGCGACGTTTTCCAGCGGCTTGGGGCCGGGGGCCGTGACGTGGCCCTCGACCCCTTCGTGGAGGCCGCCGGTTGCCGCGGCTCCGGCTCCGTCGCTCGATACCGGATGGTCGGGCCCTTCGGGATCGTGACGATCGGAGCCGAAACAGCCGGCGGCGAGGAGAGGGGCGAGCAGGAGCAGCAACCCTGCCCGCCGCGAGAGCCGGATTCTAGAGCTCATTCTTCCAGGCCAGGAGGTTGTTGTAGACCGCCGAGATGATGCGGGTGCCATGGTTGTTGGTGCTGTGCGGCGAGGCGCCGTGGACGCCGTAGGCGTGGATCGCCATGGAGCAGATGCCGCAGCCGGAGCGGTTGTAGTAGACGGGTGAGCCGCTCTGGCCCGGCCGCGTGTCGTTCTTGTAGAAGAGCTGGCGGTCCTGGGTGACGGCGACGGTGCCCGTGGCTTTCCACTGGGTGAGAGGCTTGTCATCCGGGTAGCCGGCGACGGTGGTCGGCAGGCCGGTGAGGGTGGCCGACTGCGAGAAGAAGCCGAACCAGCCGGTGGTGTTGCCGACCGTGCAATTCAGCTTGATCGAGCCGTAGTCGTACCGTTCATCCGCCGAGCCGGTCCAGCCGGTGACCGAATGGAGCAGCCGGGCCGTGCAGGAGCCGTACGGTGCGGAGGAGCCGTTGCGGCCGGGGTAGAAGCGCACGCTGGTGCGCCAGGTCCCGCCGCTGCCTCCGGAGTGGACGCAGTGGCCGGCGGTCACGACGGTGTCCTTGCCGATCAGCCAGCCGGTGCAGAAGCCGCCGGTGAAGGTGACGAGGCCGATCGCCCGCGCCGGGAAGACGGTCGTCGGACTGACCAGGATCCGGCTGTCCGTGCCGATGATCGAGCCGCCCCAGAGGCCGCGGGGGGAGGTGGCTCCGGCCTGCCAGAGCGCCCAGACGTCTTGCGCGGACTCGGTCACCTCTTCGGCGCCGTCGACCACCGCTCCGGTCTCGTCGAATTGCGCGCCGATGCGGGTGAGCGCCGGGCCCAAGCCTTCGAAGCTCTCGGAGACCGCCGAGCTCATTGCGGCCTCGGGCCGCGGGGAAACCCTCCCGTCGCTGGACACCGGGGTCTGGGGATCGATCTGGGCGATCTGGGCGACGGCGATCGAAGCACAGGCAAAGAGCACGGTCGATGCGAGCAAAGCCTTCGTCCTGCTAGGGGTCATTGAAGCTCTCCTTGTTGGGGTGAGAAGAGGCCGGCGAGATCCCGGACCTTGTGTAATTAGGTGGAACCGCCGCGGAATCGTTACATTCCCCTCGGCATCCGCGGCCGGCCTTTTCCCAGCCGCCTCACCCTTTGCGACGTTTGGCACCGACCTCGCATGTATCTTACCGCAGGGAATGGCAGTTTCTGACGAAACCGCGGACCCTCGAGGTCCTGTTGACGCTTCCATCGTGATGAGAGGAAACGGATGAAATTCTCCGTGTCTCCGGCCGTTCTCGCCCTCGGGCTCCTTGTTGCCGTGTCCCCATGGTCCACCCTGGCCGCCGCGGAAGGGCCGGTCAGCGCCGCCGATCTCAAACAGCTCAGCATCGAGGAGCTGATGCAGATCGACGTCACCTCCGTGTCGCGGCGCAGCGAGCGCCTGTCGCAGGCCGCCGCCGCGGTGACCGTCATCACGGGGGAGGAGCTGCGGCGCTCCGGCGTGGCCAGCCTCCCCGAGGCTCTGCGTCTGGCGACCAGCCTGCACGTGGCGCGCACCACCCAGGGCACCTGGGCGATCAGCGCCCGCGGCTTCAACATCACCACCGCCAACAAGCTGCTCGTCCTGATCGACGGGCGCACCGTCTACACGCCGCTCTTCTCCGGCACCTTCTGGGACGTGCAGGACACGCTCCTCGAGGACGTCGAGCGCATCGAGGTCATCCGCGGCCCCGGCGCCACGCTGTGGGGGGCCAACGCGGTCAACGGCATCATCAACATCATCACCAAGAAGGCGGCGGACACCCAGGGCGGGCTGGTGACGGCCGGCGGCGGCGCGCCCGAGCAGCGCGGCTTCGGCGGCGTGCGCTACGGCGGGAAATTGGGGGAAGCAGGTTTTTACCGGGTCTACGGCAAGTCCTTCGACCGCGGTCCTCTCGAATTTGCGGACGGCCAGAGCGCCCGCGACCCGATGCGGATGGAGCAGGGAGGCTTCCGCTCGGAGTGGAAGACGGCGGCGGCCGATGCCTTCACCCTCCAGGGCGACGCCTACACGGGCCGGCTCGGCGCCGCGATCCGCGACGACACCGAGCTCGACGGCGGCAATCTGCTCGGCCGCTGGGCGCACAAGGCCTCCGACCGTTCGGACCTCGAGCTGCAGGTCTATTGGGACCGCACGCACCGCATGATTCCGGACTCGTTCGAGGAGCATCGCGACACCTGGGACCTGGACCTGCAGAACCATCTGCGCCCGGCGGCGCGGCACGACGTCGTCTGGGGAATCGGCTTCCGCCGTACCCGGGACCGGGTGGGCAACAGCGCCGTCGTCGCCTTCCTGCCGGATCGCCGGACGCAGGATCTCTACAGCTTCTTCGCGCAGGACGAGATCGCTCTCGCCCGTGAGCGCGTACACCTCACCATCGGCACCAAGGTGGAGCACAACGACACCTCCGGCTTCGAGGTGCAGCCCAACATTCGCCTGGCCTGGACGCCGAATGCCCGGCGGACCTTCTGGGGTGCCGTCTCGCGCGCCGTGCGCACGCCGACCCGCCTCGACGAGGACGTCCGCTTCCTCGCCGGCCCGGTGGTCATCCTGCGCGGCGATCCGGATTTTCAGTCGGAAAAATTGACCGCCTGGGAGGCGGGCTGGCGGCAGCAGCTCCGCTCCGATCTGTCGGTCGACACGGCCGCCTTCTACAACGTCTATGACGACCTGCGCAGCCAGGCGCCGCTGACCGCGGGGAAGCCCTTCCCGATCGTCCTCGCCAACAACTTGCAGGGGGAGACCTGGGGCGTCGAGGTGCGGAGCAATGTCCAGCTCTCCTCCTGGTGCCGCTGGCAGGCCGGCTATGCCTTCTTCGACAAGCACCTGCATCTCAAGCCCGGCACCCGCGACAGCTTCGACGGCCGGCAGGAGGGCAACGACCCGCAAAACCGCCTGAGCCTGCGCTGGCTGATCGACCTGCCGGGCCGGGTGGAGCTGGACTCCTGGTTGCGTTGGGTGGACCGCTTGCCGTTCCCGGAGGTGGCGAGCTATACCGAGCTCGACCTGCACCTCGGCTGGCATCCGCGCCGTTCGGTGGAGCTCTCTCTGGTGGGGCAGAACCTGCTGCACGGCAGCCACCCCGAGTTCGGCGCCGGACCGGCGCGCGAGGAGGTCGAGCGCGGCTACTACGGGAAGGTCGCATGGTCGTTCTGAGGCGCGTTCCGGTTCTGGCCCTGGTGGCTCTGAGTCTGGCCGCGGCCCTGCTGACGCCGGGGCGGGCGGGCGCCGCCGAGCCGGCGGCCGACCTCGAATCCGAGGTCAAGGCGGCGTTCCTCTACAACTTCGCCAAGTTCGTCGAGTGGCCGCCGGAGGCGTTACCGGCGGCGCCGGTGACCTTCTGCGTCTACCGGGAAGATCCGGTCGGCGCCAGCCTCGAAGCGTTGACCCGCGGGGAGACGCTGAACGGCCGGCGGCTGGTGGTCCGCCGCCTGCGCGACTTCCTCCAGGTCCGGGAATGCCACGTCCTCTTTTTGAACGCCGCGGAGAAGGGGCATCTCCCGGAAGCGCTGTCCGCCCTCCACGGGGCCGGTGTCCTGACGGTGGGCGAGGGCAAGGACTTCCTGGACAAGGGAGGCATGATCCGCCTCTTCCTGGAGCAGAACCGGATGCGTTTCGACATCAATCTGGACGCGGCGGAGACATGCGCCCTAAAGATCAGCTCCAAGCTCCTGCGGCTGGCCCATGCGGTCAATCCGCAACGCGGGGAGGGCTGAATGCCGGACCGTTTCCTGCGCAACATCCCGGTCCGCCGCAAGGTCATCCTCATCATCATGCTGGTGACCGGCGGCGCGCTCCTCCTCGCCGGCGCCGCCCTCGTCCTCTCCGACCGCTGGCGCGCCCGCGGCGAGATGAAAGCCGATCTCGGGACGCTGGCCGACATCATCGCCCGCAACAGCACCGCCTCGGTCACCTTCCGGGATCCCGAGGCCGCCAATGAGACCCTCGCCGCGCTGAAGGTGCGGAAGCCCATCGTCGCCGCGGCCATCTATCTCATCGACGCCAGCCTCCTGGGGACCTATCACCGGGACGGCGGGGGAGGTCCGTTGCCGGCGCGCCCCGGTCCGCAAGAAACGGTCTTCAGCGCTCACTCGCTGGGAGTGTTCCGCCCCATCCTGCTCGACGGGCGGCGGATCGGCACGGTCTATTTGCAGAGCGATTTCAGCGAAATCGCGACGCGGCAGCACGTGCAGACCGCGACGGTGACGGCGGTCTTCCTGGTCTCCGGCTTCGCGGCCCTGCTCTTCTCCTCCGCGCTCCAGCGCGTCATCTCGCGGCCCATTCTGCGCCTGTCGGAGACCGCCCGCGCGGTCTCCGAGCGCGGCGACTACTCGATCCGGGCGGAGAAGCAGGGGAGCGACGAGATCGGCCAGCTCGTCGACGCCTTCAACCAGATGCTGGAGCAGATCCAGATGCGCGACTCCGAGCTGCTGCACGCCAAGGGCGAGCTGGAGAAGCGGGTGCAGGAGCGCACCGTGGAGCTGCGCCAGGAGCTCGCCGAGCGCCGGCGCGCCGAGCGCGAGCTCGCCCAGCGCAACGAGGAGCTGCACCGCAGCAACCAGGACCTCGACGACTTCGCCTACATCGCCTCGCACGACCTCAAGGAGCCGCTGCGCGGCATCCACAACTTCTCCGTCTTCCTCCTCGAGGACTACGGCGAGCGCTTCGACGAGGACGGGCGCTCCAAGCTCGAGACGCTCACCCGGCTGAGCCGCCGCATGGAGGTCCTCATCGACTCCCTGCTCCACTTCTCCCGCCTCGGCCGGGTCGACCTCGCCATCGACGACGTCGACCTGAACGAGGTGGTGGCGGAGGTCGTCGACTCGCTCGCCATCCATCTGCGCGAGAGCCGGGTCGAGATCCGCCTGCCGCGCCCGCTGCCGGTGGTCCGCTGCGACCGGGTCCGGGTCCGCGAGCTGCTCTACAATCTGATCGTCAATGCAGCGAAATACAACGACAAGCCGGAGCGGTGGATCGAGATCGGCTCCGTCGAAAGCGACCCGCCGGCGCTCTACGTCCGGGACAACGGCATCGGCATTCAGGAGAAGCACTTCGATTCGATCTTCCGTATCTTCAAGCGGCTGCACGGCCGGGAGAAGTTCGGCGGCGGCACCGGCGCGGGGCTTACGATCGTCAAGAAGATCGTCGAGCGCCACAACGGGCGCATCTGGGTCGAGTCGACCTACGGCGCAGGGACGACGATCTACTTCACGCTGGCCAAGGAGGCATAGTTGCACACCCCCAATCAACCCATTCTCCTCGTCGAGGACAGTCCCGAGGATTACGAGGCCACGGTCCGCGCCTTCCAGCGCTCCGGTCTCAAGAATCCGATCTTCCGCTGCGAGGACGGCGACGAGGCCCTCGACTTCCTGCACCACCGCGGGCAGTACGCGGACGTCGAGCAGGCGCCGCGCCCCGGCGTCATCCTGCTCGACCTCAATCTCCCCGGCACCGACGGCCGCGAGGTCCTGACCGAGATCAAGCGCGACGAGAGCCTGCGCCACATCCCGGTGATCGTCCTCACCACCTCGAACGACGACCGGGACGTCGAGGCCTGCTACCGCGCGGGAGCCAACAGCTACATCCAGAAGCCGGTCGACATGGAGGGCTTCCTGCGCGCCATCGAGCGTCTCAAGGGCTACTGGTTCGAGGTGGTGGTCCTGCCCCGGGGAGCGGTGTGAGCGCATGAGCCAGCCTCTCTGGCGCATCCTCCTGGTCGACGACAGCCCGGAAGACCGGGAGGTCTACAAGCGCCTTCTCCAGAAGGATGGGGAGAACCGCTACGAATTCCTGGAGGCCGACCTGGGCGAGGAGGGGCTGCGCCTGGCCCGCGAGGCGGCGCCGGACTGCCTGCTCCTCGATTACCGGCTGCCCGACGTCGACGGCCTGGAGTTCCTGAGCCGGCTGCGAAGCGAGGGGCAGACGCGGCAGGCGCCGCACGTTCCGCTCGTCCCGGTGATCGTGCTCACCGGCCAGGGCAACGAATCGGTGGCGGTCGAGGCGATGAAAGGCGGTGCGCAGGACTACCTCCTCAAGGGGACGATCTCGCGCCAGAGCCTGCAGCGGGCGGTGCTCAACGCCATCGAGAAGGTGGCGCTGCAGCGCGCGGTGGAGGAGCGCACCGCCGAGCTCGGCCGCGCCAACGAAGCCTTGCAGGGGATGTACGGCGATCTCGAGGTCCTGGTGCGCCAGCGCACCGCCGAGCTGTCGCGCGCCAAGCAGCAGGCCGAAGAGGCCAATCGGATGAAGGACGAGTTCCTCGCCACCCTCTCCCACGAGCTGCGCACGCCGCTCAACGCCATGCTCGGCTGGGCGCAGGTGCTGCGCCTGGGCAAGCTGGACGAAACGGCGTCGGCGCGCGCCCTGGCGACCATCGAGCGCAACGCCCGCGCCCAGGCGCAGCTCATCGCCGACCTCCTCGACGTCTCGCGCATCATCACCGGCAAGCTCCGCCTCGATTTCCAGCCGGTGGAGCTGCCGCGCATCATCGAAGCCGTCCTCGACAGCGTGCGGCCGGCGGCGGACGCCAAGGAGATCCGGCTCGACGTCGCCCTCGATCCGCTGGCCAGCCCGGTGCTGGGCGACGCCGACCGTCTGCAACAGGTGATCTGGAACCTGCTGTCGAACGCCATCAAGTTCACGCCGCGGGAGGGTGCGGTGGAGGTTCGCCTGCGCCAGACCGGCGCCAGTGTCGAAGTCCGGGTGAGCGACAACGGCGCGGGGATCCGCCCCGACTTCCTGCCCTATGTCTTCGACCGCTTCCGCCAGGCCGAGAGCACCATCACGCGCTCGCACGGCGGCCTGGGCCTGGGACTGTCGATCGTCCGCCATCTCGTCGAGCTTCACGGCGGCACCGTGGAGGTGCAGAGCGCGGGAGAGGGGAAGGGGGCCACCTTCACCGTGCTGCTGCCGGTGCGCACCGCCGTGATCGCGGAGTGCGTCTCTCCGGAGACGGCTGCCGGCGCCGCGGTGGAGATGGTCGATCCGTGGGGCGCCCCGGCGTTGCTGCGCGGGCTGCACGTCCTCGTGGTCGAGGACGAGGAAGACGCGCGGGACCTGCTGGCCACCGCCCTCGAGCAGCACGGCGCCCGGGTGACCGCGGTCTCCTCGGTCGCCGCCGCCCTGGAGTGTCTGGATTCCCGCCCGGTCGACGTCCTGGTCTCCGATCTTGCCATGCCGGACGAGGACGGCTATTCCCTCATCCGCCGGGTGCGGGCGCGGCCCGGAGACCGCGGCGGCAGCGTGCCCGCCGCGGCGCTCACCGCCTACGCCCGCGCCGAGGACCGCAGCCGTGTCCTCGCCGCGGGCTTCCAGAGGCACGTGCCGAAGCCCATCGATCCCTCCGACCTGGTGAACGTGGTGGCGGCGCTGGCGGGGCGGGGGTGAGCTGACTTCCCACCTTTTCCGCTTACACTGTCGCCATGCTCGAGCCCATCGCCGTCATCGGCCCCACCGCCACGGGCAAGAGCGCCGTGGCGATGGCGCTGGCGGCGGAGGTGGGCGGCGAGATCATCAACGCCGACGCGCTCCAGGTCTACCGCGGCTTCGACATCGGCACCGCCAAGCCCGGGCCGGCGGAGCGGGCGCGGGTGCGCCACCACCTGATCGACATCCTGGAGCCGCACGAGCGGTATTCGGCGGGGGAGTTCGCGCGGCGGGCGCGCGAAGCCATCGCGGAGATCGAGGGGCGCGGCGCGGTGCCGATCGTGGTGGGCGGCAGCGGCCTCTACCTGCGGGCGCTGTTCGCCGGCATCAGCCCGGTGCCGCCCGGCGACCCCGAGGTGCGCCTGCGGCTGCGGGAGCGCCTGGCGGCAGAGGGCCTGCCCGCCCTGTACGCGGAGCTTCAGGAGGTCGATCCGGCGACCGCGGAGCGCCTGCCGGCGGGCGATACCCAGCGCGTGCTGCGGGCGCTGGAGGTGGCCGCGGTGAGCGGCGAGCCCCTGTCTACATGGATTTCTCGCCAACCCTTTGGGACTCAGCGCATTGCGGCTTTGCGTGTCGGATTGACGGTCCCTCGGGCCATCCTATACGATCAAATCGCGAGCCGCGTGGCTCGCATGGTTCAGGAGGGCTGGGTGGAAGAGGTGGCCGGGCTGCTCGCACAGGGTCTGGACCCGGAGCTGCCGGCATTCCAAGCCATCGGATATCGTCAGCTCGTCCGTCACCTGAACGGGAAATTGTCTCTGGAGCACGCGATCGCCGAGACGATCCGGGCGACACGCCGCTTCGCGAAGCGACAAGAGACCTGGTTTCGGAGAGAGCCCGATGTATCCTGGTTCTCGGCAAATGATTTCAACCGTCTGATTTCTAGAGTACTTGAATATGCCAAGCACAGGGGTCCCGGGAGGGCGTATGGCTAAGCACAACATCAACATCCAAGACGGTTATCTCTTCCAGAGCCTCAAGGAAGGGCAGACGATGTACCTGGAGCTGGTGACCAGCCGTCATCTGCTGGGGCGCCTGAAGCGCTTCGATCGATTCGCCGTGGTGATCGAGAGCGAGGGCAAAGAAATCCTCATCTACAAGCATGCCATCGCGACCATTTCCGTTGCGCCTCCTCCTGGAGCTTGAAGCCGGGGGAGGGCGCGCCCGTGCGGTGAAAGCCGCCGTGCCGCTCCTTGTCGTGGTGATGGCTGCGGTGCTGTCGGGAGCCTGCGCCTCCTCAGGGCCGGCTCCGGCTCCGCGGCCGCCTGCCCAGCGGGCGCCGGAGCTCGATCTCAGCCGCCAGGACAGGGCCTATCTGGTCGATCCCTTCGAGGGGTATCCGGAGGGGCCGGAGACGCCGGAAACCATCGACGCCGAGGTGCGCGAGCGCCTGCAATCCGCCTTCCGGGCTCTCGTCGGGCGCGGTGACGTGCCGGGAGCGCGGTCGGTGGCCGACGAGCTGCTCGCGGCCGACCCCGCTCTGCTGCCGGCGCACGTCCTGATCGCCCAGGCCGATTTCGCCGAGGGGCGCCCCGTGGACGTAGTCACCCGCCTGGTGCCCGTCGGCGACCGCGCGCCCAGCTATGTGGCGAGCCAGCTCCTGCTCGGCCGCGCCGCCGAGCAGGCGGGCGACGTCCCTCTCTCCTACGCCGCCTTCCGCGCCATCGCCACGCGCAGCCAGCTCGCCTTCCAGCGCCTCGGAGAGCTGCATCCGCGCGCCCTGGAGATCCTCTCGAACCGTCTCCAGGAGGCGCTGCGCACCGGCAAGCTCGAGGAAGCCGACAAGCAGCTCGCCCTGATGCGGAGCTGGGGAGCGGCGGAGATCGTGACCCTGGAGGGCGCCCGCGCCCTGGCGGTGGCCCGTGCCGACCGCCAGGCCGAGCTGGCCGCCGTCAAGGAGCTGGCGGCGCGGAAGCGCGATCAGGCGCTCCTCGAACGCCAGGCCGAGCTGGAGCTGGCGGTCGGCGATCCGGGCGTCGGCCTGCAGATCGTCAAGGATCTCGCCGAGCGCCATCCGAACGATCCGGGGATGGCCGAGAAGCTGGCCGCGGCCAAGTACCGCTGGCGCCTCTCGCTGCTGCCCAAGGACGTGCAACTGGTCGCCGGCAAGCCGGAGATCAACAAGGGCGACTTCGCGGTGCTCCTCTACTGGCTCCTCCCGCAGGTGCGCTATGCCCGGCCCACCAACGGCCGCATCGCCACCGACGTCCTCGACCATCCGCACCGGGAGGAGATCGTGCGCGTGGTCAACCTCGGGCTGATGGACGTCGACGCCACGCTGCACCGCTTCTCCCCGGGCGCGCCGGTGAAGCGCGGCTCTGCGCTGCGCAGCCTGGTCCGGGTGCTGGACGGTTTTTCCGGAGACAAGGGGGAGAGCGGCGGACAGGTAGCCTGCCTCGGCGGCGCCAAAGGCTCTTCGCGCGGCGCGGTGTGCGAAACGGCGCAGAGCTGTGAGCTGATCCCGGAAGGCCAGGACTGCGACGCGGGGTCGCCCCTGGCGGGCAGCGACGCCGTGGAGCTCATCCGGCGGACCCTGAAGCACCTGGGCACCTCGTGAAATTCACCATCCCGAACTTCCTGTCGGTGCTGCGCATGGGGCTCGTCCCCCTGTTCATCATCGCGGTGATCGACGGTGACTCCCGCAAAGCGCTCTTCATCTTCCTCGTCGCCGGCGTCACCGACGCGCTGGACGGGCTCATCGCCCGCCTCGCCCATCAGCAGTCGCTCCTCGGCGCCTATCTCGACCCCATCGCCGACAAGCTCCTGCTCACCTCGGCCTACATCGCCCTGTCGATCCCACAGCTCAACCACGGCGCCCCCATCCCCCTCTGGGTGACCGTGCTGGTCATCGCCCGCGACCTCCTCATCGTGGTCATGGCGCTGATCATGTACCTCGCCGCCGGGGTGCGCCGCTTCCCGCCCTCGATCCTCAGCAAGATCAACACCGTCGTCCAGGTCACCGCGGTCGTCCTCGTCCTGGTCTCCGGTCTCTGGCCGAAGCTCGAACCGCTGGCGACCGGCCTGGTCTACGGCGTCGCCGTGCTCACCCTGGCCTCGGGGCTCGATTACATTCTCCGGGCGAGCCGGCTGGGGGGGGCCGAGTAGGCGCGAACAGCGCCCTCACCCCCGGCGCGCCTTCTGATACCATCCGTCGGGATGTCCGACTTCGTCCATCTCCATCTCCACAGCCAGTACAGCCTGCTCGACGGCGCCAACCGCCTCGACGACGTGATCGCCGCCGCCAAGGAGGCGGGGATGCCCGCCATGGCGCTCACCGACCATGGCAACATGTTCGGCGCCATCGAGTTCTACAACCGGGCGCGCGCCGCCGGCATCAAGCCGATCCTCGGCGTCGAGGCCTACGTGGCCCAGGGCGACCTCCGCGACCGGACGCCCGGCCGGGGGAGCAGCAACCACCTGGTGCTCCTGGCGCAGAACGAGGCCGGCTACCGCAACCTCCTCAAGCTCACCTCGGCGGCCTATCTCGAAGGGTTCTACTACAAGCCCCGGGTCGACAAGGAGCTGCTGCGCAAGCACAGCGAGGGGATCATCGCCCTCTCCGCCTGCCTCAAGGGCGAGGTCAACGAGAAGATCTGCGCCAACCAGGAGAAGGAGGCCCAGGCCGCCGCCATCGAGTTCCTGGAGATCTTCGGCGAGGGGAACTTCTTCCTGGAGATGCAGGACCACGGCATCCCCGAGCAGCGGCTCGCCGCCGACGTGGTGCGCCGGATGTCGCAGCGTACCGGCATCCCGCTCGTGGTCTCCAACGACTGCCACTACCTGCGCAAGGACGACGCCTTCGCCCACGACGTCCTGCTCTGCATCGGCACGCAGAAGAACTTGACGGACACGGACCGCCTGAAGTACGCCTCGGACAACTTCTACATGAAGTCGGGCACCGAGATGCATTCGCTGTTTCCGAACGACCACGGGGCCATCGAGCGCACCCTGGAGATCGCCGAGCGCTGCAACCTGGTGATCCCCACCGGCACCTACCACCTCCCCGAGTTCAGCGTGCCGGACGGCTTCAGCGTGCAGTCCTACTTCGAGAAGGTGGCGCGCGAAGGTCTCGAACAGCGCCTCGACGAGCTGCGCCGGCGGCGCGGCCAGGGGCTCGTCCGCCACAAGGACGAAGCCTACCGGCAGCGCCTCGACTACGAGCTCCAGGTGATCGAGAAGATGGGCTTCCCCGGCTACTTCCTGGTCGTCTGGGACTTCATCCGCCACGCGCGGGAGAACGACATCCCGGTCGGCCCCGGCCGTGGCTCGGCGGCCGGCTCGGTGGTGGCCTATGCGCTCCGCATCACCAACATCGATCCCTTGCAGTACGACCTGCTGTTCGAGCGCTTCCTCAACCCCGAGCGCATCAGCATGCCGGACATCGACATCGACTTCTGCATGCGCCGCCGCGGCGAGGTCATCCAGTACGTGGGAGAGAAGTACGGCCGCGACCACGTGGCGCAGATCATCACCTTCGGAACGCTGGCCGCCAAGGCGGTGGTGCGCGACGTCGGCCGCGTCATGGGTCTCCCGTATGCGAAAGTCGACCGCATCGCCAAGATGATCCCGGACATGACCAAGCTCGCCGAGGCGGCCAAGGAAGAGCCGCTGGCCGGCGAGGTGGCGCGGGACGCCGAGGTGCGTCAGGTCGTCGAGGTCGGCAAGCGGCTCGAAGGGCTGACCCGCCACGCCTCCGTGCACGCCGCCGGCGTCGTCATCACGCCCGGCCCGCTGGACGAGCTCGTCCCCCTCTACAGGGTCACCAAGGGGGACGAAGAGCAGATCATGACCCAGTGGGACATGAACGTCATCGAGAGCCTCGGGCTCCTGAAGATGGACTTCCTGGGCCTGCGTACGCTCACCGTGATCGACGACGCGGTCAAGATCCTGCGCCAGCTCGGCATCGATCTGGACCTCGACGAGCTGCCCCTGGACGATCCCGAGACTTTCCTGATCTTTTCAGAGGGGCGCACGAGCGGCATCTTCCAGTTCGAGTCGCGCGGCATGACCGACCTGCTGCGGCGGGTCAAGCCGTCGCGCTTCGAGGAGCTCGCCGCCTTGAACGCCCTCTACCGCCCCGGCGCCCTCTCGGTGGGGATGGTGGACATCTACGTCGAGCGCAAGCAGGGCAAGAGATTCGAGTACCTGCTGCCGGAGACCAAGCCGATCCTGGAGGAGACCTACGGCGTCATCGTCTACCAGGAGCAGGTGATGCTCATCGCCGTGGCGGTGGCCGGCTTCTCGATGGCCGACGCGGACAAGCTGCGCAAGGCGATGGGCAAGAAGAAGGTCGACGAGATGGCCAAGATGAAGGCCAAGTTCGTCGACGGCGGCGCCAGGCGCGGTGTGCCGCCGGAGAAGTCGGCCGCCCTCTGGGACTACATCGAGCCCTTCGCCGGCTACGGCTTCAACAAGAGCCACAGCGTCGCGTATGCGATGCTGGCCTATCAGACGGCCTATCTCAAGGCGCACTATCCCGTCGCCTTCATGTGCGCCATGCTCAACTCCGAGCTCTCGTCCTCGGATTCGATCGCCAAGTACATCGCCGAGTGCCGCAACATGGGGATCGCCCTGCTGCCGCCGGACATCAACGAGAGCAGCTTCCCCTTCACCGCCGTAGGAGAGCAGATCCGCTTCGGCCTCGGCGCGGTGAAAGGCGTCGGCTCCTCGGCCATCGATTCGGTGCTCGAAGCGCGGCGCCGGCTCGGCCGCTTCCGCAGCCTCGCCCAGGCCGCCTCCGAGGTCGACCTCCGGCTGGTCAACCGCAAGGTCTGGGAGTGCCTGACGAAAGCCGGAGCCTTCGACAGCCTGGGCGTGCCGCGCCACGTCCTCTGGGCCTCTCTCGACGGCTTCCTCGAATACGGCCAGCGGCGGCGCAAGGAACGGGAAGAGGGGCAGGGGAGCCTGTTCGGAGCCCTGCTCGGCGGCGGCGACGCGGGCGCGCAGGCGCTGGAGCCGCAGCCCGACCTCTCGGTGCCGCCCTGGCCGGAGAAGGAGCGGCTGCGCTATGAGAAGGAGGGGCTCGGTCTCTATCTGACCGGCAATCCGCTCTCCGAGTTCCAGGAAGCCATCGTGCGCCACACGACGCACTCCCTGTCCGATCTCAAGGAGCTGAAAGAGGGGATCGAGGGGCAGGTGACGGTGGGCGGCCTGGTCGGCGGCTTCAACCGGGTGAAGATCAAGAGCGGTCCCAACGCCGGGCGCTTCATGGGCCGCTTCATCCTGGAGGACCTCACCGGCACGTTGCAGGTCACCCTGTTCGCCAACCAGCTCCAGCAGCTCGGCCACCAGATCGCGGACGACATCGCCATTCTGGTCAAGGGCCAGGTGCGCGAGCGCGCCACCGAGGTCGAGCTGACCGTCGAGGAGATCATTCCGCTCGAAAAGCTGGCCGTGCGCCCCATCGTCGGCGTCGACGTCGAGCTGAGCGGCTCGGCTTCGCAAACCGTCCTCCTGAAGCTGAAGGACATCTTCATCGAGCACCCGGGGGACGCGCCCGTGACCCTCAAGCTCAAGCTGCCGGACCGCACGTTCAACATCTCCGCCAAGGAGACCTACAAGATCGAATTCGGCCCGGAGCTCAAGGCCAACATCGAGAAGCTTCTCGGCCAGGGCACGGTGCGCGAGCGGTACCAGTCGACGGCGGTTTGATCGGTCACCGGCGGAGGCGCCTCAGCGTCGCCTTCGCTTCCGGCACGCCGAGAACGATCGCGACCGCGAAGTAGACGGCGCCGAAGATCCCGCAGGCCAGCGCACCGTCGCGAATGTGTGGCAAGAGCCGCGGCAGGTGCGGCGCGAGCGACGGCAGCACGGAATGATAGAACGCCGCGCCCGCCACGCCGCCTGCCAGGGCCGCGATCCACAGCCGCGCCAGGTAGCCCGGCGGGATGCGCACCGGTCCCGCACGCCGGGCCAGGGCCGTGCGCAGCATCAGGAATTCGAGCCATCCGGCGAGACCGGCCGATGCCGTCAATCCGATCGCTCCCAGCGGCAGGGTCGACCCGTTGACGAGCGGGATCGGCACGTGCGCCGCCTCCAGCCCCGCGAGCATGAGCGGCCGCAGGGGAAGGGCGAACAGGTAGCCCAGGCCGCCGGTGAGCACCACGCGGATCGCCGCGAGCTTGAGCGGCGTCTTCGGATCGCGGAGAGCGTAGAACGCTGACGAGTACAACCGCCCCAGCGTCGCGGCGAGGAGGCCGAACGTCGAGCCGATGAGGATGTACCAGACGTACCGCGTGTCCGCCGCGCTGAATTTGCCCCCCTCGTAGAGCGCCGCCACGATCGCGTCGCCGACGGCGATGAACGCGGCCACCGACGGAACGACGAAGAAGGCGATCTGGCGCAGACCGCGCTCCATCCTCTGCCGCAGGCTGGCATGGATCTCTTCGTCCGTCCCGACCGCCGCCGACATCTGCGGCAGCTCCGCCGCCGCCACCGACATCCCGAACAGGCTCACGGGCAACAGGTAGATCACCTGCGCGTAGGCGAGACCCGAGACCGCGGACGCGCCGAGCAGCGTGGCGAGAAGGCTGTCCAGGTAGGCGCTGAGCTGCACGACGCCCTTGCCGAGCACGACCGGAACGAAGTTCCTGAGGATCTCGCGCACCGGCGCGAGCATCGTGTCGAGGGCGAAGCGGAGATGCTTCGCGTACCGGAAGACGAACGGCACCTGGACCCCGAGCTGCAACGCGGCGCCGAGCACCATCCCCCAGGCGAGCGTGATCGCCAGCGGCCTTTCGGCCAGCCGTCCCCCGAAAAGGATCAGCGCGCCGATCATCGCCGCGTTCAGGAAGACCGGCGCGACATAGGAGAGGAAGAACTTCCGGTGGGAATTCAGGATGCCGAGACACCAGGCCGAGAGGACGAGCAGGCCGATTCCGGGGAAGAGGATGCGGACGATGGTGATCGTCAATTGGCGGACGTCGCCGGTAAAGCCGGGAGCGATGAGGAAGAGGATCCAGGGCGTGAAGACGACGCCGGCCACGACGAGAAGCGTGACGGCGAGCGTCAGCAGCGACGCCACGACTCCGGCCACGCGGCCGGCAAGCTCTTCGTCCTCCTCCGCGAGCAGCTTCGCGTACACCGGAATGAACGAAGCCGAGAGGACACCCTCGCCGAAGAGGTTCTGGAGGAAGTTCGGAATGCGGATGGCCGCCTTGAAGGCGCCCGCGGCGTTCGAGTTGCCGAAGTAGTGCGCGAAGACCTTCTCGCGCACGAGGCCGGAGATCCGGCTGAGAAGAATCCCGGCGGCGACGAGCATCGCAAACCCGGCGCGCGGCTTCGCGCCGGGTTGCGCCGGGGGATGTGTTGAGGAAGGCAACGCGCCACCTAGTTTACGACGCCATGCCCTTGAAACGCCGAAGGCGTCTGAGCCAGTTTGAGGCCCAACGGGCTGCCCTATCTCAGCCCAGGGCAACGCCCTGGGTTGGGGGGAGCCTTCTCCGATTCCCCCTCTCCCGGATGGGTGAGGACCCCGGCGAAGCCGGCTTCGGGGCGGCTGGTGCGCGTGGGCCTTTCGCTTTTGTGCGGCGCAGTGACTGCGCTGCAGCGTGCGAAGCTGGCCGTCCGAAAAGCTCACCTCCGGGCGCCCCTTCAACGCCTCGAAGATCGTCACCGCCTCCAGCCCCGGCGCCTGCTCGAGCATCCCTTCGATTTCTGGCCAGATCGCCGCGAACGGGTCCAGACGGGTCCGATACTGCCGTGGACTCTTTTTCCGCTGGCCGGCGAGGTCGCCGACGCGGTACCGACGTGCTGTGTTTTCGCTCATACCAGAGCGCAAAGCTGCGCTTGCGCCCCCCTCCTGACCTCCCCCCTTTCCCAACCGCCCCCCACCCAGGGGGGAGGAACAGGCGCGGCACACGAAAAGTTAACGCATATGGGGCAGGGGGGTGAGGTCCTCCTACGCCGGCGGCACGTAGATCGCCGGCACGCCGAGCCCGCCCGCGGTCTGGTTGAGCGCGGCGAGGTCTTTGTCCAGGAGATCCTGAAGCTCGGCGGCGCGGCCGTCCAGCTCCTTGCTCTCCATGGCCAGCACCTGGCGCATCCCCTGTGTCGGAGCGCCGCCGCCGTCCTTGGCGAAGTCGAAAAGCGGCGACAGGCGCGAATAGAGCTGGGCGCCGCCTTTCCGGGCCAGGATGTCGTAGGTGACCTCGGCCTTGGGATTGTGGATGCGGGCTTCGAGGTCGTCGAGCTTGTCGATGAGCTCCTGCGCGGCTTTGATCAGCGCGGCGGCCCGCTGCTCTCCCTGGAGGAGGTCGTTGCGCGCGGCGAGCTGCTTGCGCACCGCCCGGAGCTTGAGCACCGTGCGCGTCAGGCGCGTCACCTCGGCGCGCACCTGGAGGGAGAAACGGAGCTGCTCCTCCAGGTCCTGCTGCGACACCTTGGAGCGCGGGTCCGGCAGGACCTTGAACGAGGTCTCCAGGGTGGTCTTTCCTGCCTTGCCCCCGGGAACGGTCAGCCGCGCGGTGTAGGTGCCCGGGACGGCGACGGGACCGATCCCCGGGTAGCCGGCGTCGAGGATACCCCCCGGGATCATCTCGGCGCCGGCCCAGGTGAGGTCCCACGCGGCGCGCTGCACGCCCGCCTTCCTGGGCAGGGTGTATCCCGCGAGCCCTTCCTTTTCTTCCTCCGCATACTCCGTGCTGCCGGTGAGCTCCCGGGGCTTGCTCGACAGCCGGTTGACCACGGTCCCCGCGGCATCCAGGATCTCCAGCGTGATCTCCTCGTCCGGCTTGAGCTCGTCCTTCAACCAATAGTAGAAGACGGCGCCCTGCGGCGGATCGGTGCCGCGGAAGGCGTCGCGCTGGCTGCGCGCCAGCGCCCAGCGGGTGGCGTCCGGCGCGGCGAAGAGGTGCGGCTCGGCGCCCGTGGTCTTGGGCGACAGCGCGCGCAGGAGCGGCAGGTCGTCGAAGATCCACATCGACCGTCCATGGGTGGCGAGGACGAGGGAATCATCCTTGACCTGCAGGTCATGCACGGCGACCGCGGGGAGGTTGAGCTTGAGCGACCGCCAGCTCGCGCCGCCGTCGGTGGACCAGGCGACGCCGCGCTCGGTGCCGAGGTAGAGGATGTCCTTCGCCGTCGGCTCCTCGCGCACAGAGTGGAGATAGACGCCGCGCGGCAGGCCGCCGTCGAGGCGCTTCCAACTGTGGCCGAAGTCGGTGGTCTTCCACAGGTACGGCCGCATGTCGTCGAGGCGGTGGGCGTCGACGGTCAGATAGGCGGTGCCGGCGTCGAAGCGGGAGGGCTCGATCATGCTGACCGTGCCCCACTGCGGAATGCCGGGGATGCCGGCGGTGACGTTGGTCCAGGTGGCGCCGTCGTCCCGGGAGACGTGGATCAGGCCGTCGTCGGAGCCGGCCCAGATCACTCCCTTCCGGACCGGGGACTCGGCGATGACGAACACGGTGTCATAGGTCTCGACGCCCGTGTTGTCGCCGGTGATCGGGCCGCCGGCCCAATGCTGCCTGGACTTGTCGTTGCGCGTCAGGTCGCCGGAGAGCGCGGTCCAGCTCTGGCCGCCGTCACGGGTGCGGAAGACGACGTTGCCGCCGTAGTACATCGTCTCCGGATCGTGCGGCGAGACCGCGATGGGAGCGGTCCACTGGAAGCGCCAGGTCATCTTCTCGGCGCCCCAGCCGGAGGGATTGTCCGGCCACGGCGAGACGTTCCGCGATTCGCCCGTGCGGTGGTCGTAGCGCGAGATGTAGCCGAGATACTCGCCAGCGTAGACGATGTTGGGATCGGCCGGATTGGAGACCACCCAGCCCGCCTCGCCGCCGCCCACGCGGTGCCAGTCCGTGTTACGAATGCCGCCGCTGCCGAGCGAGTTGCTCGGCCCCTGCGCGGTGCCGATGTCCTGGAGCGCGCCGGCGACCTGGAAGGGCACGCGGCTGTCGACGGAGACATGGTAGAACTGGCCGATCGGCAGGGCCGGCGCGAACCAGCTCTCGCCGCCATTGAGCGAGATGTCGACGCCACCGTCGTTGGCGACGATGATCCGCTTCGGATTCCTGGGATCGATCCAAGCGTCGTGCATGTCGCCGTGGTGGTACCCCTTGACGTGCTGCACCGTCTTGCCGCCGTCGATGCTCTTGAGCAGCGGCACCTGCGGGAACCAGATCTCGTCCGGATTCGCCGGATTGACGGCGAGCGTGGAGTAGTACCAGGCGCGCTGGCGCACCTCGCGGCTGCCGCTGGCGAGCGACCAGCTCTCGCCGCCGTCGTCGGAGCGGAACAGCCCACCCTTCTCGGCCTCGATCAGCGCGTAGACGCGCCGGCCGTCCGAAGGCGCCACCGCGATACCGATCTTGCCCCAGATCCCTTCCGGAAGACCCCCTTCTCCAGCCTTGAGCTGCTTCCAGGTGTCGCCGCCGTCCCGGGAGACGTAGAGGCCGCTGCCCGGGCCGCCGCTCTGGAGGTCCCAGGGATAGCGCCGCGCCTGCCAGAGGCCGGCGAAGACGATCTGCGGATTCGCGGGATCGAGGGCGACGTCGCAGGCCCCGGTGTCGGCGTCCTTCTTGAGCACCTGCTGCCACGTCTTGCCGCCGTCCCGGGTGCGATAGACGCCGCGCTCCGGATTGGGACCGAACGCATGGCCGAGCACCGCCGCGAAGGCGACGTCGGCATTGCGCGGATCGACCGCCATGGTGCCGATCTGCCCCTCCTGCGTCCACACGTGCTGCCAGCTCTTGCCGCCGTCCGTCGACTTGTAGATCCCGTTGCCGGCGGCGACATTGCCGCGGATGTTGGCCTCGCCCGATCCGACATAGACCACGTTGGGATCGGAAGCCGCGACGGCGATCGAGCCGATCGAGGAGACCGGCTGCTCGTCGAACACCGGCTTCCAGGAGAGCCCGCCGTCCTCCGACTTCCACACCCCGCCGGACGCCGTCGCCGCGTAATAGATCCGCGGATCGCCCGGCACCCCCGCCGCCCGCGCCACCCGCCCGCCCCAGGCCGGTCCGATCGAGCGATACTTGAGAGCCCCGATCCCCGGCGGATCTTCGAGCCCTTCCGGCTTGGCCGGCTGGGCCGAGCCCTTCACCGCCGGCTTGTCCTCCCCGGCGCGGAGCGACCCTACCGCCCCCATCATCAGAAGACCTGCCAGAGCCCAGACCAGGAGAGAGCGGCGACGCGCGAGCCTATGCATTCGGATTCACCTCGCGGGGCAGCTTAGCCAAAGGGCGGGGGAGGGGCAAGGCTGGCCTTGAATTCCTTCCCCTGAAGCACATACAATGGCACGTATACCAGAGGAGGATCCATGTCTCAAGTGACCCTCTACCTCGATCCTGAAACCGACGCCAAGATGAAGGCGGCTGCCAGATCCGCCGGGGTTTCGCAGAGCCGTTGGGTGGCGGATCTGATTCGGGAGAAGACAGAGGCCCGGTGGCCCGAGTCGCTGGTCAAGCTCGTGGGAACCTGGGCCGACGACGATTTCCCCTCGCACGAGGAGATTCGGGCAGGAATCGGAGAGGATCTGCCCCGCGAGCCGTTTTGATCTACGCACTAGACGCCAATACCGTCATCCATCTCTTCAAGGGGATGGGAGGCGTCGCGAAGCGGCTCCTGGGAGTCCCTCCCGTAGAAATCGCCCTTCCGGCAGTCGTTCTCTATGAGCTCGAGGTCGGCCGGCTGAAATCTCGGAACCCGGAGCGCCGCCGAAGAGATCTCGAGGAATTGACCCGGTTCGCGGCTATTCTTCCCTTTGGTCCCCCAGAAGCCGCGGCCGCTGCTCAAGTGCGCGCAGACTTGGAACGGGCCGGTTTGCCCATCGGACCCTACGATGTCCTGATCGCAGGAACGGCGTTGAGCCACCGGGCAGTCCTGGTGACGCACAATGTCGCGGAGTTTGGCCGCGTCCGGGGTCTGGTGATGGAGGACTGGTTTTAGCTGTGCAGGGTAGGGCGGGGGCGCCCCTCTCCCGGAGGAAGGGAGGGCGATGGGAGAGGGGACGGGGGTGAGGCCGCTTCACCTGCGACAACGGCTATCTCTTGACCAAGCGGTTTCTTTCGTAGCACCCCGGCCCATGCCGTCTCGATGGGCCACCGCGCTGCTGAAGGATTGAGACCCTGCCGTCCGGGTCAAGATGGGAACGTCTCGGTCACGGAAAGGTTGAGACGCCCCGCCTGGCCGGACTCCGAGCCGTCCTGCGCACATCGACTGGGGACGTCTCTACGGATGATGCTCCGGCGGTGAAATCAGGAGCGAGACGCTGAGGACGGCGCATCTCGATGGGGCCGTCCTGCCCGCGCGACACGACCTCCCGGAAGCCGCCGCGTTGCGCGAGAGCCTGCCAGGCGTACCGAAGGGACCACCTCGCCGCGGAGTCTGCAGGAAGCGCACCGCCAATGGAGCAGAGGAAAAACATTCCAAGGACAAAGCCCGCGGCCGGCTTGCCGATGCTGCCGCCGTTCGGAGATTGTGTCATTTTCACGGTTTTCTCAAAGCTCCCTTCTCCGCAGCCGCAAGGCATTCCCGATCACCGAAACCGAGCTGAGGCTCATCGCGGCGCTCGCGATCATCGGTGACAGGAGCAGCCCGGTGAAGGGGTAGAGCACCCCGGCGGCGATCGGCACTCCGAGCACGTTGTAGAGGAAGGCGAAAAAAAGGTTCTGGCGGATGTTGCGCATCGTGGCGCGCGACAGGCGCCGGGCGCGGACGATGCCGCGCAGATCGCCGCGGAGCAGCGTGATGCCGGCGCTCTCGATCGCCACGTCGGTGCCCGTTCCCATGGCGATCCCCACATCGGCCCGGGCCAGGGCGGGCGCGTCGTTGACGCCGTCGCCGGCCATGGCCACCGTCCGCCCTTCCTTCTGCAACCGTTCCACGATGCCGGCCTTGGCTTCCGGCAGCACCTCGGCTTCCACTTCCGCGATGCCGAGGCGGCCGGCGACCGCCTGCGCGGTGGTGCGGCTGTCTCCCGTGACCATGACGATGCGGAGCCCCTCGCCGCGGAGCTTTTCGATGGCTTCCACGGTCGACTCCTTGACCGGGTCCGCGACCGCCAGCAGGCCGGCGATCTCTCCATCGATCACCACGAACATCACCGTCTTGCCATCCCGCCGCAGAGCTTCCGCCGGCTCGGCCCAGCCGCCGGGCTCGATCTTCAGCTCGTCGAGCAACGCCCGGTTGCCCATCGCCACCCGGCGCCCCTCGAGAGTCCCCTGCACGCCCTTGCCGGTCAGCGAGGCGAAATCGCCCGGCGCGGCGATCTCGAGGCTCCGGGCCTTGGCTCCCTCGACGATGGCCGCGGCCAATGGGTGCTCGCTCTCAACCTCCAGGCCGGCGGCGAGCCGCAGCAGCTCCGCTTCGTCCACCCCTTCCCGGGGAACCACGTCCACGAGTCTAGGCTTGCCCTCGGTCAGCGTGCCGGTCTTGTCCACGATCAGAGTGTCCACCTTCTCGAACCTTTCCAGAGCCTCGGCGTTCTTGATCAGCACGCCGTTCTGGGCGCCCAGCCCCGTACCCACCATGATCGACATCGGCGTCGCGAGCCCCAGCGCGCAAGGACAGGCGATGATCAGCACCGCGACCGCGTTGACCAGCGCATAGACCAGCTTCGGCTCCGGTCCGAGCGCCCACCAGGCCACGAAGGTCACGGCGGCGACGGCGACCACGAGAGGGACGAACCAGGCGGCGACCTGGTCGGCCAGCCGCTGGATCGGTGCGCGGCTGCGCTGGGCCTCTCCGACCATGCGCACGATCTGGGCGAGCAGCGTGTCGCCGCCCACCCGTTGGGCCTCCAGGACGAAGCCGCCGGTGCCGTTCACCGTTCCGCCCGTGACCTTGTCTCCGGCGTTTTTCTCGACCGGTATCGGCTCGCCGGAGATCATCGCTTCGTCCACGGCGCTCCGGCCTTCGATCACGACGCCGTCGACCGGCACCTTCTCCCCGGGCCGCACGCGCAGACGGTCGCCGATCCGGACCTGATCGAGCGCGACCTCCTCCTCGGAGCCGCCGGTGGTCAACCGATGGGCGGTCGGCGGAGCGAGGTCGAGCAGCGCGCGGATCGCTCCCGAGGTCCGGCTCCGCGCCTTCAGCTCCAGCACCTGGCCGAGCAGGACCAGGGCCGTGATGACGGCCGCCGCTTCGAAATAGACGGGGACCTGCCCGCCGTGCCCGCGGAACGAGGAGGGAAAGAGACCCGGCGCCAGCGTGGCGATGAGGCTCTCCCCGTAGGCGACTCCGGTGCCGAGGGCGATCAAGGTGAACATGTTGAGGCTGCGGTGGACGATCGATGCCCAGCCGCGCTGGAAGAAAGGCCAGCCACCCCACAGCACCGCCGGAGTGGCGAGGATCAGTTGCACCCAGTTGAGAGAGGCCGAGGGCAGAAAGCGCGCCGGGCTCCAGGCCGCGGGGAAGAGGTCGGACATGCCGAGCAGCAGCAAGGGGAGGCTGAGCGCCGCGCTCACCCGGAAGCGGCGGCTCATGGCGCGCAGCTCCGGATTCTCCTCCTCCCCGCCCGCGACGACCGTGCGCGGCTCCAGGGCCATGCCACAAATCGGACAGCTCCCGGGTCCGTCACGGACGATCTGGGAGTGCATCGGACAGGTGTATTCGACTTTCGGTGCCCCACCGGCCTGTGCTTGCATGAAAGCCTCCTTGGCGCGAGACCGAGGCCGTAGACCTGTGGCAGGCTCCCTTGCAGTGGCCGGAGGGGGCCACCTCCTTGTCACGGCTTCTTCGCCTCCCCGGCCGGGTCCAGGAGCCGGACGATGTCACCCTTCCTGACCTTGCCCGAGGTCACCGTGGCCGTGGCGAAGTGTTCCTCGACAATGGCATCGATCCGGACGGCACCGACCTTTTCCCACCGGAAGTGCGCCCCCTGCTTGGGGTTGATTGCGGGGTCCCGGTGAACGCGGACCACATCGAGCCGCTGGCCGACCGAGGCGCCTTCGGGAGTGCCGATGCACAGGTAGACGCCGGCGGCGGAGGCCTCGATGACGCTGCCGGCCATGAAGACACTGTGGCGGATGCCGGGGTCGCCCGCGGCGGCTGGGGCTGCCGCGGCGGCGAGGACCGCGAAGGAGAGGACCAGGGTGATGAGGGTGATGACGATGCGCTTGGACATGAAGGGCTCCTGTCGAGGGAGGGCTCGTAAGGAAATGATCGACTCGACGTCGTCAAGCAGGCAGAGCTAAGATACGCCTGTCCGGATCGTTTTCGACACTCCCTTGGGGGAGGCTCCGCCCACCTTGATGGGTGGGAGGTGAACGCACGGCGCCGCCACGAAGACGACGCTGAGGCCGGATAGCCCTATGTCCCCACCTTCCTTTTCAGCGCGCTCATCGCGGAGCTGATGGCCAAACTGTCGGTCGACCCGGCGCTGCGGCGCCGCTTCAAGGAGGACCCTCGATCGAGCGACCGGCAAGGAGCTCTGGAAGCACCTCGACGATTCAGGGCGGGCTGATGGCATTTCCGGTGGGATAGGGGGGCGGCGGGGCAAAGTCGGCCAATTTTTCTCGTGCGCCAGCGGCTCGTGTTGAGCCCGGAGGCTTTTTGTCATAGAAAAACCGCTCGGGTTGAGCGCGAGCGATTTTTCTCGCGCAAAAACGGCTCGCGCACGAGAAAAACGGTTCGCGCACGAGAAAAACGGCTCGCGCACGAGAAAAACGGTTCGCGCACGAGAAAAACGGCTCCGGTCGAGGAACAGCAGCTCGCGGCCGACAGAACCGCCCGCCCAGATCCTTCAGCTCGCCGCATTGAGCTACGCTGCGGCCCGGCTTCCTTTTCAGCAATCCGCGCAGTACCATGACGAGGGAGGAAAATCGCCATGTCGAGCCGGAGCGCGCTCATCGCGGAGCTGATGGCCCCGGGCTTTCCCTGGAGGATCTGGAGCTCGTCGCGGGCGGCAGTCCTGATCAGATCCGCGATGCTCTCGGCGGCGACGCGACGGTGAACTGCTTCGTCATGTTCGTCGACAAGGACGAGTGAAGCAAGGCTCGCTCCTCGTCGTCGGTACCGGCTTCCTGGTCGCCGGGCAGGTCACGCCGGAGGCTCTCGCCTCGATGCGGGCGGCTGAGCGGCTTTTCTTCCTGGTGGCGGAGCCGGCGACCCGGCTCTGGCTGGAGAGCGCGCTCCCGGCGGCCGAGTCTCTCCATGACGTTTTCTGGGATGGCCGCCCCCGGCAGGATGCTTATGCGGAGATCGTGGAGCGCCTATCTCGAGGTCGATCCCGCGGCGTATGGCTGCCAGAGCTTCGAGGCCACCGATTTCCTGATCCGCGGCCGCATCTTCGATCCGCCACCCATCGGTAAGGCCCGGCTCGACGCCGACATGGCGCGGCAGCTCGGCCTCGCCGTCTGAACACAGGGGATCGGAGCATGGGACAAGGAGCGCTCACCATCGTCGGCACCGGGTACAACGTGGCCGGCCAGGTCACCCCGGAGACTTTGTCTTGCCTGAAGCAGGCCGATCGTCTGTTCTACTTGATGAGCGCTCCGGCGACCGGCGCCTGGCTCCGGCCGCTGAACCCCGCGGCGGAGTCGCTCCATGCTTGCTATCGCACGGGAGAGCCGGGGACCGAGGCCTGCGAGCGGATGGTGGAGCGCATCCTGTCCGCGGTGCGTGCCACGGGCACCAACGTCCTGGTGAGTCACGCGGCGGGCGCGGCGGCCACCGCCGGCAACAGCAGCTCCCCCGCAAGCTTCTTCGCTCGGTGTATCCCTTCGCCGCAGAGCGCCCCTACCTCTCCCGGTCTCCGCGTATACTATGCCGATGGAAGCCCTCCAGCTCGCTGCCGGCGGTCATGCCCTGTACGACCGGGAAGCCACCAAGAAACCCACCCGGCTCCGTGTGAACAGCGACCTCCTGGAGAAAGCCCGCGAGCTCGGGGTCGACCTTGCTACCACCTTGGAAGAAGCGCTGGCCTTGCAGGTTCAAAGGAGACAGCGCGCCACGTGGCTGGAGGAGAATCGAGAGGCGATCGAAGCTTACAACGAGCTCGTCGCACGGGACGGCGTGTTCAGCAACGGCTTGCGGGGCTTTTGATGGCCCAGTTCATGGTCCACTGGGAGCGCCGGTCACCCGGATCGAGCAGCATCGCTTCGAGATCATCGCCGCCATCGATTTTCTGCTGACTGGCGTTTGAGGCAGTTTCAGAGCGGGGATTCGGCGAGCCCGGCCAGGCAGCCGGCGAGCTCCACGGCGTCCTCGATCCGCGGGCAGCGCTCGTGGAACACGAAGCCGATGGTGCGGCTGGGCGACGGCTCGTGGAACGGGATGTAGCGCACGAGGCCGCCGCAGTCGGCACCGCCGGTGACCGCCATCTGGGGCAGCAGCGCGCAGCCGGTGCCCGCGGCGACGAGGTGCCGCAAGGTCTCCAGGCTGGCGGCCTGCACCGGGCTCAGACCGGAGTCCGGCGTCGCGCCGCAGGTCTCCAGGGTCTGCTCGCGCAGGCAGTGGCCGCGCTCCATCAGCATCACCTCGCGCAGCTTGAGCTGGCCGAGGGCGACCTCGGAGGCGGCGGCGAGCGGATGGCTGGAGGGGACGGCGAGGACGAAGGGCTCGCGGAACAGCGGCTTCTCGGTGAGACCCGGCTCGCCGGTCGGCAGGCAGACGATGGCGGCGTCGAGCGTGCGCAGCAGGAGCATGTGGAGCAGGGCTTCGGTGAGCGCCTCGGTGAGCACCAGCTCGAGCTTGGGATAGCGCTGCCGGAGAGCAGACAGGAAACGGGGAGCGTAGTACGGCCCGATGGTGGGCACCAGGCCGAGCCGGAAGCGGCCCGCCAGCCGCTCCGTTGCCGCGCCGCCGCCGCCGATCGCGGCGAGCTCTTCGAGCGCCGAGCGGATCCGCTGCACCACCCGCTGGCCCGCCGGAGTCAGGGACACGTGCCGCGACGTGCGGTCGAACAGCCGTTCGCCCACCGCGCGCTCCATCTTCTGCACCGCCGCGCTCAGCGAAGGCTGGGCGATGTCGAGCTCCTCCGCCGCGCGGCCGAAGTGGAGGCGCTCCGCGAGCACCACCAACGCTCTCAGATCCCGGATCGAGAGCCCGTCGAGCTGCTCCATTGAAAACTCTGATTGCATTGCTCAAAATCCGATGCTCGTAGAGTACATCATGGGACCGCTCTGGAGGAGACGAAGCTCGCCGCGAGCCCGGCGGCGACCGTGATCACCGAGCCCACCAGCGCATACCAGGGCCAGGCCAGCGAGGTCCTGAAGTAGATCCAGGTCATCGCGGCGAGCCCCACGACGAGACCGGCCAGCGCCGCGCGCTGGCCGACGCGCCGCGTATACATCCCGAGAAAGAAGACGCCGAGCACGATGCCGGTCGAGAAGGCCGCGATCCCCAGGACACCGGCGACCACCGAGGACGTCACCCACTGGCCGGCGATCCCCACCGCGATCTGCACCGCGCCGAAGAGCGCCGTGAAGAGGCGCGTCACCCGGAGCTGCCGGGCGGGAGCCGCCTGCGGCTCCACCAGCGGAAAATAGAGATCGGTCGCGGCCACCGTGGCGCAGGAATTGAGGGAGCTCGACAGGGTCGACATGGCGGCGGCGAAGAGAGCGCCGAGGAGGAGGCCGACGACGCCGGTGGGCAGCTCGTCGAGGATGAAGCGGACGAAGACGCGGTCCGGGCGGTCGAAAGGCACAGAGGGCGGATGGATCTGGTAGAAGCGCCAGAGCCCGATGCCGATGAGCAGGAAGAGCGCGAACTGCGCCAGCACCACCAGGCCGCTCACCCAGAGCGCCCGCCGCGCGTCGCGCAGCCCGCGCGCGGACAGATAGCGCTGCACCATGAGCTGGTCGACGCCGTGCGAGCCGAGGGTGATGAATATGCCGCCGATCAGTCCGGCCCAGAGGCCGTACGGCTCGCTCCAGTCGAGCTTGAGATCGAAGACGCGGAGCTTGCCGGCGGCGTCGGCCGTCGCCATCAGAGATCCCCAGCCGCCCGGCAGGCGCATCAGGATCACGCCGAGCGCCACCACCGCGCCGGCGATATAGATGATGAATTGGATGAAGTCGGTCCACAGCACCGCTTTGAGCCCGCCGACATAGGTGTAGAGCAGCGTCGTGAGACCGACCGCCACCACCGCCCAGTGGAGCGGAATGCCGGTCATCTCCTGGAACACGATCGCGGTGAGGAAGAGCCGCAGCCCGTCGGCCAGGCTGCGGGTGATCAGGAACAGCACTGACGCGGTCTTCTGGGTCGCGCCGCCGAAGCGGCGGTGGAGGACCTCGTAGGCGGTGTAGAGCGCGCCGCGGAAGTACTGCGGCAGCAGGAGCAGGCAGACCGCGAAGCGCCCGATCAGAAAACCGAGCGCGATCTGGAGCCAGGTGAGATCGCGGCCATAGGAGAAGCCCGGGATGCTGAGGAACGTGACGCTGCTCGTCTCGGTGGCGACGATCGAGAAGAGGATGAGCCACCAGGCGACGTCCCGGTTGCCCACCGCGTACTCGGCGACATCCCGGGCGCCCCGGCCGATCCACAGGCCGAGGACGACCATGCCCGCCATGTAGGCGAGCAGGATGCCGAGATCGAGGGCGCCGACGCTCAGGCTTTCAGCCGCTCCGGGAAAGACTTGCGCAGCTTGTCGACCTTGGGCGTCGAGGTGAATTGGATGTAGGGCTGCCCGGGGTGGCGCGCCGCGTAGTCCTGGTGGTACGCCTCCGCCTCGTAGAAGTCCTTCAGGGTGGCGACTTCGGTGACGATGGGGGAGTCGTAGGCGCCGGCGGCGTTGAGCTGGCGGATGTAGGCTTCGGCGACGCGCTTCTGCTCGTCGTCCTCGGCGAAGATGGCGGAGCGGTACTGGCGCCCCTGGTCGGCGCCCTGGCGGTTGAGCTGGGTGGGATCGTGGGCCACCGAGAAGAAGAATTTGAGAAGCTGCCCGTAGGTCACGCGGGCGGGATCGAAGCGCACGTGGACGGCTTCGGCGTGGTCGGTGCGGCCGGAGCAGACCTTGTCGTAGTCGGCCGTCTCGGCGGTGCCGCCGGAGTAGCCGGAGGTGACGTCGAGGACGCCGTCGATCGCCTTGAGCACGGCCTCGACGCACCAGAAGCAGCCGCCGGCCAGCACGGCCGTCTGCGGCGCGCCGTCGGGGCGCGGAGCGATGTCGAGCACTGGATCGGGGAACTCGCGCGGCGCCAGCTTGCGGCCCCGGGGAATCTCGCAGGTGGGATCTGCCATGGGTTGTCTCTCCTTGTCTCGCCTTGTTCTCTCCTCGCGGAGACGTCTATTGTACGCACCGCGGCGGCCAAGGGATGTAGGATATAGAGTGATCGCCATGCTGTCCGATCCGGAAGAGGACGACCCGCCTCCGCGGGCCGCGGCCACCAAGAGCGCTCCGCTGGAGCACGGAGTGCGCCTCTCGCGCTCCCTGATCTGGACGCTGCAACGCAGCTTCTACGAGCGCCACGGCGTCGAGGCGTGGCGGAGCGAAGGCATCCCCTTCCACATCACCAGCAACACGTACATCGCCCAGGCCTACGCCCGCGTGGTGCTCGGCTGGCTGCGCGATTGGCTACCCAATAATGCGCCGTTCGATCCCACGGAGCCGGTGACGATCGTCGAGCTCGGCGCCGGGCATGGCCGCTTCGGCTACCTGTTCCTCAAGAAGCTGCTCCGCCTCCTGGAGGGCTCCGCGCTGAAAGACGTGCGCCTCCAGTACGTCATGACCGACCTCGCGGAAAGGAACGTCGAGCTCTGGCGAGAAAATCCCCGGCTGAAGCCCTTCCTCGACAGCGGCCTTCTTGACCTCGCCTGTTTCGACGCCGCACGCGACACGGAGCTGCGGCTGGCGGTCTCCGGGCGCGTGCTGGCACCCGGCGCGGTGCGCAATCCGATGGTGATGATCGCCAACTACCTCTTCGACAGCATCCCTCAGGACGCCTTCTGGATCGAGGACGGCCGGCTCTACGAAAGCCTGGTCACCGTGACCCCGCGCCGCCGGGAGACCCATCTGGACGATCCGGACCTCCTCTCCCGGGTCGATCTCTCGTTTCACTACAATCCGGTCGATCCTGACTACTACGGCGATCCGGATCTCGACGCCCTGCTGAGCGAGACCTCGCGGCACCTGCCCGCGACCGCGTTCCTCTTTCCCGTCGCCGCCTTGCAGTGCATCCGCGCCTTCCGCGATCTCGCGGGCGACCGTTTGCTGCTGCTCTCCGCCGACAAGGGCTACCACCGGGAAGAGGAGCTCGTGCTCGGGCACGGAGCGCCCGCCATCACCCGCCATGGGCGGGGCAGCTTCTCGATGATGGTGGACTACCGGATCCTCGGCGAGTCCTTCCGGCGCCGGGGCGGCGAGGCGCTGCAGCCGAGCCACCGGCACGAGAGCATCGTGGTCTCGGCCTTCCTGGCAGGCAGCCCTCCCGGCGGGTCTGTCGCAACACGGTATCGCGAGACCCGCCAGGCGTACCAGGCCGCGGTCGAGGACTTCGGCCCGGACGACTTCTTCACCCTGGCCCCCGCTCTCGACCTCGTCCGCGACCCCTTGAGCCTGGAGCAGGCCCTCTCCTACCTGCGCCTGAGCGCCTGGGACCACCGCCTGCTGTGGCGCCAGATCCCCCTCTACAAGAGCCTCTGCGCCGAGCTCACCGGGGCCCAGAAACAGGAGCTGCACGACGCGGTCCGCCAGGTCTGGGACTACTATTACCCGCTCGGCGAGGAAGAGGAGGATCTCGGCTTCGAGCTCGGCATTCTCTTCCTGGAGATGAAGCTCTACCGGGAAGCGCTGGATTTCTTCGCGGAATCCGCCCGCCTCTACGGCCTCGAGCCGGGCACGGCCTACAACATGGGCCTCTGCCACTACGGCCTGCGCGAGATGGAGGCCGCGGCGCGGTCCGTCGAGCAGGCCCTGGAGCTGGACCCGGAGCTCGACTCCGCCCGGCTGCTGCGGGTCAAGCTGCGGCGGATCGAGCTACAATGATCGAGAAATTGCGGCGAAGAGGAGCCCGGATGCCGGCGATGGTCTTTCCAGAAGGCGTTTGCGCAGCGCAGGAGAAGCTCTTCATCCCGGAGGAGCTCACGCCGCTCTTCCACACCCCGGTGTACCCGCGCCTCACGGCGGAGCAGCGCCGCCGCTACAACCAGCTCCATGCGCTCTGGTTCAACGAGCAGATCATGTTTTTCGAGACGGTCCTCGGGCGCCGGATCCTCGACGCCCTGCTGCGCGAGCCGTGGCCGGAGCGCATCGCGGACGGCCTGCGGCAGTTCCGGGCGGAGGAGGAGCGGCACACGGAGATGTTCCGGCGGTTGAACCGGCGCTACGCGCCGCGCTTCTATGACGCGCGCGACCACCACTTCATCCGCGTCCCGGCGCTCTGGCGGACGCTCTTCGAGTGGATGGTCGATCACCCGGGCTGGTTCCCGCTGTTCTTCTGGCTGATGCTCATCCAGGAGGAACGGTCGCTGTTCTTTTCGCGCTGCTATCTCGCCCGGGCCGAAGCCATCGAGCCCCGCTTCGTCAAGGCGCACCGCCTGCACCTCGCCGACGAGATGGGGCATGTGAGCTGGGACGAGGAGCTCATCGACGTGCTGTGGGAGCGCGCTCATCCCCTCCTGCGCAAGCTGAACGCCAGGCTCTTCGCCTGGATGCTCGGCGAGCTCTTCAGCACGCCGAAGCGCGGCCAGCTCTGCGTGATCGATGAATTGGCCCGCGAGCTGCCGGAGATCCGTCCCCTCCAGCCGGAGATGCGGCGGCAGCTCCTCGCCCTCGCCACCGACGAGGCCTACCGGTCGTCTCTCTATTCGCGGGAGATCGTGCCCAAAACCTTCGCCCGCTTCGACGGCTCGCCGGAGCTCCGCGCCCTGGATCTCTGCGGCTATCGCCCGCTGCCGGCAGGTGTGCGATGAGCCGTGCGATGAGCAGCCCCGCCTTGCCCACATTGCCGATCCCGGGGCGGCTGAATCTCGCCATCGCCGCCGTCCAGCTCCTCGCCCTGGGCACCCTCCTGTGGGCGGCCGGCCAGGTCCATCAATGGGGCTGGGTGGCGCTGCTGTCGCTGGCCTACGGCGTCACGATGAATTCCGGCTATGCGATGCTGCACGAGGCCGAGCACAACCTGCTGCACCCGAATCCGCGGGTGAACCAGACGGTGGGAACGATCCTGGCGCTCTTCTTTCCCGCGCCGTTCCACTTGATCCGGCAGGGGCACATCGGCCACCACATCCGCAACCGCTCGGACGACGAGGCGTTCGATCTCTATTTCGAGGACGAGAACCGCTTCTGGAAATATCTCCAGCTCTACGGCACGCTGACCGGGCTGTTCTGGGTGCTGATCTATCTCACCAACCTCATCGTCGCCGTCCGGCCGTCCCTCGTCGCGCCGAGCACCGGGCGGTTCAACCGCCCGACGGAAGCGTTCCTGGAGTCGCTGAACCCGAAATATCGCCGGCTCATCCAGCTCGAAGCCCTGGCGGTGATCGCCCTGCACGCGGCGATGATCTATTTCTGGAAGATCCCTTTCCTGCACTATCTGGCGGTGATGTTCGGCTTCGGATTCATCTGGTCGGCGATGCAGTACGCCCATCACTATGGGACAGAGCGGGACGTGCAGAAGGGGGCGATGAACCTGCGGACGTTCTCGTGGCTCGATCTCGTCTGGCTGAATCACAACTGGCATCTCAATCATCACATGAGCCCGACGGTGCCGTGGATCTATCTGCCGACTCTCTCGCAGCCGAGCGCAACGCGCGGGAGCCTGCTCAAGGCCTACCTGCGCGAATGGCGCGGACCGCAGCCTTCCCACGAACGCGTACAGAACCGCTATGCCGGCAAAATCATCAAATAGCCCATCAAGTAGCCAGGCTCCGGCGGCGGACGCTTTCCCCGCCTATCCCGCGTCGTGGTATCTCTTCGGCGAAAGCCGCCGGTTGCGCAAGGGTCCCTTCTCCCAGAAGATTCTGGGCCGTCTTCTCGTGGCCTTTCGGACGGCGGGCGGGAAGGTCGTGGTGATGGACGGGCATTGCGCGCATCTCGGCGCGGATCTCGGCTGCGGCAGCGTCGTCGGCGAGGAGATCCAATGCCCGTTCCACCATTGGCGTTACGGGGCCGACGGCGTCTGCGCTTCGGTTCCGGGTCTGCCGCAGGTGCCGTCTTTCGCACGGCTGCGCACGTATCCGGTGGAGGAGAGGCACGGCTACGTCTTCTTTTTCCATGGCGCCATGCCACTCTTTCCGCTCCCGTTCTTTTTCGGCGAAGACCCGCAGGGCTACATCGCCGGCAAGGAGTTCCGCTACGTCGCCGACTGCACGTGGTGGATGAACTCCGCGCACGCCTTCGACCTGCAGCACTTTTCCGCCGTACACGACCGCGAGCTGCTGGGGCCGCCGGTGATCGATTGTCCGGCGCCTTTCGCGCGGCGCAACCGGTATGACGCGAAAGTCGTGGGGCAGACGGTTTTGGATCGCATCCTGAGGCGCACCGCGGGGCGCACGGTGAAGATCTCGCTGACCATCTGGGGCGGAACGTTCGCCGTCATCTCCTCGGAGTTCGCGCGCCTGCCGAGCGGCTTCCTGATGGCGATGGAGCCGCTAGAAAACGGACAGACACTCTGTCATGGGATCGTCTATGCGCGGCGTGTCCCGGCCCTGTTGCGCTGGCTCGATCCGTTCCGCCTGTGGCTCCGTACGCTCTTCACGCACGGCTATCTGAAGGAAGAGGCGCGCCAGCTTCGCGCCACGCTCTACAACCCTGGGAGCCTCGGTCCGGGCGACCAGGACATGATCGACTTTTTTCACTGGGTAGCTCAACTGAGCAAAGGTGACTATGACTATGAGAACAGCGATCGCGGTTCTGATGCTCCTGGGCACGGCCGTCCTGCCCGCCTGGTCGCAAGCGCCGCCGGCGACGGCGCCCGCAATGGATGATGAAGCAACTCACAACGAGCTGCGCGCGTTGCGCGACGGTCTCCTCGATGCGATGAGCAAAGGAGACCTCGAGCGCGAGCTGTCCTATTTCCATCCCAATACGGTGATCACCTGGAACAATGCGGAGGTCAGCCGCGGCCGGGACGGTGCGCGGGCCTATCTGAACCGCATGCTGACCGGCCCGGACAAGATCGTCGAAAGCTACAAGGCCGACGTCGACGTCGACGAGCTCACCATCCTCTATGGCGGTGACACGGGGATCTCCTTCGGCAGCACCATCGAGCATTTCAAGCTCGCGAGTGGCAAGACGTTCGATCTGCCCGCGCGGTGGAGCGCCACGCTGGTCAAGGAGGACGGCAAGTGGCTGATCGCCAACCTGCACGCCTCGGACAACCTGTTCGACAATCCGATCCTCGCCATGGCGAAGCGGATGGTGTACTGGGTGGGCGGCATCAGCCTCCTCGTCGGGCTGGCTGCCGGCTTCCTTCTCGGCAGGCGGCGCCGGCCGGCTTGATGGATGGCGAACGCTGAGGAGCTGCGGGAGATCGCCGCGCGCGACGGGATCGACGCGGCGACGGCTCTGCTCTATCAGAGCGTCCTCGACTCGCCGCATCATGGGCCGTTCATCCGCCGCATCCGGGAGATCGGCGAGCGGCCACGGCCCGCCGCCTGGACCTCGGAGGCGTCTCTGGTGATCGTCCCCGGGGCCTTCTACCGCGAGAATCCGGGCTCGGGCGCGGACGGACGCCTCTTGCGCGAGCAGGCGGAGCGCCTCGGCTGCCCGGTGGAGATCCTCCCCATCGCCAGCACGGGAAGCATCCGGGAGAACGGGCGGATCATCTGCGACCAGCTCGCGGAAAGGTCGAAGGGATCGGAGCGGCCGGTCCTCCTGGCTTCGTTGAGCAAAGGCGGCGCGGACGTCAAGGCGGCGCTCGCCGTGCCCGGAGCCGAGCAAGCCTTCAAGAACGTGGCGGCCTGGATCAGCCTGTGCGGCATTCTCGACGGCACGCCGATGGCGGATTGGCTGCTCTCCCGCGCCCCCGGCGCGGTCCTGATCCGTCTCTTTGAGCGGCTGCGCGGCCACAATCGGGACTTCCTGCACGACCTGCGCTACGGCGCCGGCCGCCCGCTCGACTTCGCGCTGCGCCTGCCGCCGCACGTCCGCTTGATCAGCATCGTCGGCTTTCCCCTCCGCGAGCATCTCACCCGGGCCGTCGCGCGGCGCTGCCATCGCCGGCTCACCGCGCTCGGTCCCAACGACGGAGCCCTGGTCCTGGCGGACGTCTGCGCCCTGCCCGGGCTGGTCTATCCGCTCTGGGGAGCCGACCACTACTTGCAGCCGAAGGAGGACGTCCGCGCGCTCGTCGCGGCCCTCCTGCAAGACCTCGACGAGATGCTACGGTGACCGTCCGCCGTCCCTTCCTGGCCTGGCCGGGATGGGAGCACCTCCGTTACGCCGGCCTGCTGGCGCTCGCCAACACGGTCTGGTTCGAGATCGTCTACGCCGGAATGGATGCCCTGACCGCGCACCGGAGCCTGCGCGTGCCGGTTCACTTCGCCGCGGAGCTGCACATCCCGCTGGTGCCGGCGATGTCCATCTTCTACATGTCCATCTACCCGCTGTTTCTCATGGCGCCGTTCGTCCTGCGCACCCGCCGCGAATTCCGCGCCGTGGTGATCACCCTCGCCGTGATCATCGGCTGCAGCGGGATCGTCTTCCTGCTGCTCCCCGCCCAACTGGCCTACGCACCCCCCCGGGAAGCCGACCTGGGCATCTGGGCGGGGCTCTACCACCTCTCCGACACCCTGAACCTCACCTACAACCTCCTGCCTTCCCTCCACGTCGCCCTCGCCGCCGCCTGCGCGGCCGTCTTCGCCCCCCGCGCCCCTTCCGCCGTCAAAGCCGGCCTCTGGCTCTGGGTGAGCCTGATCGCCGCCTCGACCGTTCTGATCCATCAGCACCATGTTCTGGACGTGGTGACGGGATGGCTGCTGGCGGTGGTCTGTGTGCGAGTGGTTTACCGGCGTCTGGCGGCTGGCCTGCGGTAGCCTGGCAACCGTGCCGCCGCGCCACTTTGCCTGGGGCAGCGTCGATCTGCCATGGGGCATCTTCAATCTGCCATGGGGCAGATAGACGTTGCCACCGGGCAGATTCATTCTGCTCGAGGCCCGGGTTGTGGACAGCGCTCGCCGGGCCGCGGCGCGCCGGGGCCGCCCTCGATAGGTGCCGTCCTGGATTCGGGTGGGAGGCCGGCCACTTGGTCCTTTCTACCCTGCACACCAACGACACCATCCAGGCCATCCACCGCATCGTCGATGTCTTCCCGCCCGCCCAGCAAGCCCAGATTCGCCCGCCAGCTCGCCCTCGCCCTGCACGCTATCGTCGTGCAGCAGCTCGTGGCGCGCTCGGACGGCCGCGGCCGGGTCCCCGCAGCAGTCGAGCTCCTCCTCGCCACCTACCTGGTGCGCCACCACATCCGCAGCGACAACCTCCAGAAGCTCCGCCCGGAGGAATGCATAGCGACTGGTCCTTTGTCGGCGAAGCATCCAGTACCCCCTCTCAACGTTGGGCGTTGGGCGACAAAAGCCCAGACTGTCAACACTCAAGGAAGCGGCGGATCTCAAATGATTCCAGCGATTTACCTCATCAGTTAGCGCGACTTCAGACTTCTAAGCCACCAAGCTTGCGAGCGGAGGGCGGGACGCTTATACGACACAGTGCATTGCGTTGACGAGCATTCTGAAGTGATGTACGGTTAGCTAGGGGACTAGAAGTGGGCACGGACCACACTGCCGTGCCCCTTTCGAGCGGCTGCAGGCGCGGCGGGTCACTCACCTCCTCGCTGCTCATGCCGCGAAACCGAGCCCACTCACCCGACTTGAAGCTGCCCGGCCGGCCGCTGGCCGGGATCGGTGCCGGCGTCGAGGCCGGAGTACTGCGCGAGGACCTGTTCCGTGGGGCCGTCGGCGCGCAGGCGGCCGGCGTCGAGCCAGATGCAGCGCGAGCAGCTCTCGCGGACGGCTTGCGCGTTGTGGGAGACCATCAGCACGGTGGTGCCGGACTCGTGGAACTCCTTGAGGCGCTGCTGGCAGCGCTCGGTGAAGCTCGCGTCGCCCACGGCGAGGACCTCGTCGAGCACCAGGACGTCGGGGAGCCAGGCGGTGGCGACCGAAAAGCCGAGGCGCGCGATCATGCCGGAGGAGTAGTTGCGGATGGGCGTGCGGATGAAGTCGCCCAGGCCGCTGAAGTCGATGATGGCCTCGATCTTCTGGTCGATCTCCTTGCGCTGACGGCCGAGGAGGAGGGCGTTCAGGTAGATGTTCTCGTAGCCGGTGAGCTCGTGGTCGAAGCCGGTGCCGAGCTCGAGGATGGGGGAGAGCCGGCCGTGGATCTCGGCCGTTCCCTGAGACGGCTTGAGGACGCGGGAGATCACCTTGAGCATCGTGCTCTTGCCGGCACCGTTGCGGCCCACGATGCCGACCCGCTCCCCCTGCCGGATGGTCAGCGAGATGTCGCGGAGCGCCCACAGCTTCTCGTAGGAGAGGGCGCCGCGCATCCAGTGAATGGCGTACTCCTTGAGCGAAGGGATCCTCTGCTTGGCCAGGCGGTAGCAGAGGGAGACTTCCTCGAGCTGGATGCGGGTGTCTGGATCGAAGGGCTCGGGCACGGCGGCGGCTCTCTTCCTTAGATGTAGAACGGAATCCGGTCGCTGCTGCGGCGGAAGAGCCAGGCTCCGAGCACCAGGGCGATCACCGCGATGCCGATCGACACGCTGAGGTGCGAGAGAGGCGGAATCTTGCTGTTGTAGATCGGATCGCGGAAGACTTCGAGGATCGAGCGGATCGGATTGAAGCGCACCACCCAGCGCATGCGCAGCGGCACGATCTCCTGCGGATAGATGATCGGGGTGAGATACATCAGCAGGGTCAGCAGGACGCCGATCAGCTCGACCACGTCGCTGAAGAAGACGGCCAGCGGCGAGAGGAGGAGGCCGGCGCCGAGGGTGAACAGGGCGGCGATCAGGATGGAGACCGGCAGGAAGAGGAGCGACGGGGTCAGCGGATGGCCGGTCACCAGAAGGAGCCCGAACAGGGGGACCAGCGCGAAAAGAAGGTTCACCACGCCCGAGATCACCGTCGCGATGGGGAACACCGCCTTGGGCACCGGCAGCTTCTGCAGGAGCTGGGCGTTGCCGCGCAGGCTGTTCATGGAGGCGACGATGCTCTGGCTGAAGAAGTTCCAGAAGAGGATGCCCGCCAGGGCGTAGACCGGATAGTTGGGGAGCTGGCTGCGAAAGAGGGCACTGAAGACCAGTTGCATGACGAGCATGGTCAGCAGGGGCTGGAGCATGGTCCAGAGAAATCCGATCGCGGAGCGCCGGTAGCGCACCTTGAGCTCCCTCGCGACCAGGGTACGGACGAGGTCGCGGTACTTGAGGGCTTCTCGCATGTGGGGTGCTTTCTACACCGGCGGCCGGGGAATGGCAAGTTTTGCAGAAAAACGGCGGGGAGGGCGCGGGGCCTCAGCGGAGCGTCAGCGTCGGGTTCCGGGTGAGCTTCATCAGGTCGGGCAGGCGGTCGTTGAGGACGAGGAGGAACCGGAAAAAACGAGGCTTCTGGATCCAGGAGAGCTTGTAGCGGAGGCGCAGGCCGGGTTGGCGCAGAACGGCGAAATGGTTGACCGCTTTCAGGGCATGGCGCGCTCCTTCCCAGTCGCGGGCCGAGCAGGCGCGTACATAATCGTCGAGCGAGGTGAGGAAGAAGCGCGGCGCGATGGCTTTGCTCACGTAGTAGCGGAGCATGCGCGGATCGTCCGGAAGGATCGCCATCAGCTTCGCCGCGTAGCGCATGCGGCTCTCGAGGAAGCGGGGAGAGGCCGACGAGCCGTTGGCATGGATGCGGAAGCGCACCAGCGGACGGGGCACGAAAATGTGCTCCCAGCCCAGGCGGAAGAAGCGCACGAACAGATCGTCGTCCTCATAGCCGGAGAGCGTTTCATCGAAGCCGCCCGCCTGCTCGAAGGCGTCGCGCCGCAGCAGGCTGGCCGAGGGGAGCACCATCAGATCGCCGGCCACGCATTCGTAGATCGTGCGCTTGGGATGCGGCAGGCGCAGGGTGCGGAGGAACGCGCGGGTGACCAGATGGCCCGCGAGGTCCATCTCGTCGAAGTCGCTGTAGGCCCAGCCGGCGTCCGGATCGGCGGCGAGCGGGGCGGCGAGCTTTTCGAGATGGCGCGGGTGCCAGTGATCGTCCTGATCGAGAAAGGCCAGGTAGTCCCCCGTCGCCTCGCGGGCGGCGGCGTTGCGCGCGGCGGACTGCCCGGCGTTGGCCTGCCGCAGCACGCGCAGAGGAAAGGGGAGCGGTGGCAGGGCAGTGAGCTCCTCCAGCGAGCCGTCGGTCGAGCCGTCGTCGACCACGATCAGCTCGCAGGGCGGCAGCGACTGCGCGAGCACGCTGCGCACCGCGCCGAGCAGGAAACGGCGGCCGTTGAAGACCGGCAGGATGGCCGAAACGCGGGGGTTCGTCAGGGCGTGCCTCCCCCCGAAGGGGCCGACGCCGGCGCCACGCGCAGACCTGCGACCGGATACCGCCGGGCGCGGCCTTCGCTCGCGCCCGCCCGCAGGGGCCAGGCCACGGCGCCGGGCGCGATGTCTTCCACCTTGCGGGCCAGGATCTCGGCCATCGCGAAGGTCGGCACGGTCGGCATGGCGAGATGCTTGTGCCGCCAGGCCGGGCTGGGGATCAGCGCGGCCATTCCAGAGTCCCTGGCGTCCAGCACCTCGAAGCCGCTCTCGGGCCCGAACAGCACGCGCAGCCCTTCGGCCGACATGCGCCAGAAGTCGTTTGGCTGGGCGTGGGCCGGCCAGGCTCCGGGCGCCGCGTGATAAAGGAGGCCGCCCGTTTTGAGCACGCGATTGGCCTCGGCCGCGAACAGCCAGGGCGCCTGGAGGTGCTCGAGGACCGAGGCGGAGACGACGGCGTCGACCGAGCCTCCACGAAGGCTGAGACAATGGGCGTCGCTCACCAGGTCGACGCAGAAGCCGGGATGGATGTCCAGCCCGATCACGGGGCCGCGGAGCGCCGGGCGCGGTGGCGCCGCTCCGTGGCCGGCCGGAGAGCGGGCGCCGACCTGCAGCACGCGGCCGCCGCGGGCACCGTGGGCATTGACGAGCTTCACAAAGCGGCCCAACATCGGCGAGAAGTCCGTCTCGGCATCCTCCGGCGCTTCAGGCCAGGGGGGCAAAGGGCCTTCCGGCAGAGGGAGGAGAAAGCTCGCCGGGCCGCCGTCCGTCTCCAGCGTCAGCCTCACCGGATGGCCGGGCGGACAGGCGAGGTAGACCGTGAATCCGGCGTGCCGGACATGCTCGTGTCCGGGATAGTGAGCGAGCAGATCGGGACGGTCCGTGAACGTGTCGACGCGAGCGGACCGTCCCGCGGATTCAACCCGCAGCGCCCGCACCCGGTGCTCGTGAGCGTGCGCCCAGCCGTGGAGATACAGGCCGTGGGCATCGCACCAGAAGGCGTCCAGCCACCAGGCGGCGCGGATTCCGCCGCGGCTTGCTGCAGCCAGACGGAACGCTGCGATGCCACGCTCGTCGAGCAGCAGGTCCGGGGCCGACCGTGCCAACCGTTCGGCCTCGCCCTGGCAGTCGAGCACGATCGGCGGACGATCGGCGGCGGCGGCTTGGAGCGCCTGAAGATCCTCCTCGACAGGTGCTTCGGCCGCGGCCGAAAGATCGAGGACGCCGAGCAGATACGAAGCGCCCGCCGAGCCCTGGAAGGAGGCGAATTCCAGGCGCAGCGAATCGTCCGCGGAGAGCGGGCTCGACAGGGTTGTGGCTCGATAGTCGCTGGCCGCTCCGTCGTCCGCGAGGACGAGAAAGCGCAGCCGCGTCGACGGCCGGCGGGCGGCCACGTCGAGCGGCAGGACGACCGCGGCGAGCCGCGCGGCGGGAGCGGCGAAGCGTTCGGCGATCACGAAGGGCCGGCGCAGCTTGGAGGTCAACCGGGAGTCTGAAGAGCGGCGAAATCGCATCGGCATCCCCCTCAGCTCCGGCTCTCCGCCTGCCGCCGGCTGAGCTCTTCGTGGAAACGCGCGGACAGAAGAAGGTCGGCCCGCTCGCCGGCCAGTTGCTGGACGCGCGCGAACAGGTCCGCGGCCTCGCCAGGGCGCCCCCCGTGCAGGGCCAGCATCGCGAGGCAGTACAGGGCGTCGAGCGCTTCGGCACGGCCGTCCTCGGGCTGCCTGGAGATCTGGGGAGCCAGACGCTCGGCCGCCGCGCAGGCGCCGGCGTTGACCAGCCGGATGAAAGTCTGCGCGCGGGCCGCGGCGAGAAGAGTCGCGGGAAGATCCTCCGCGATCATGTCCCGTTCCAGGGCCTCGATGGCGCATACCGCCTGGTCCGGCTCCGTGGCCGCGAGCGCCATCGGCAGGTGTTTGCGGCTCTGGGCGGCGAGATCCGCCGTTTCGCCGTCGTGGAGGCCGTGGGGGTTTTGATGACCCTGCAAGCGTCGTGCGGCCGCCGCGGAAGCCGCAAAATGGGCGGCGGCCTGGCCGGGCCTGCCGAGCCCGTTGAGCTCCAGGATTCCCGAGAAGAAGAGAGCGCCTGTCAGGTTGAAGGGGACCCCCGCACCGGATTCCAGGCCGGGAATCTCCGAGACCAGGCCGAAATCGAGCCCGAAACGTGATCGGTAAACCTCCGCGAGCCGCGACCGGCTCGCCTCCGCCTCGCGGTAGAGACCCGCGTTGACGGTCTCCTTGAAGTGGCGGTAGGCGAAGCCGCAGGCCAAGGCGGACCCTGGCGCGGCGCTCGCCGTCCGGGCCGCGAAGTAGTCACGCAGGAGGTCTCGCGCCGCGTCCGGGTCCGCCGGCCGCAGCCCGGCGAGAGCTCCCGGCGAGCGGGCCGCGAAGACGCGTAGCGTCTCGGCGGACTCCTCGACGTGGACGGCGGCAAAACCGGCGTTCCGGAGGATGTGGACCAGAGCCTCGCGGCTGTAGAGCACCATGTGGAACCCGGGGCTCAAGGCGCGATAGAGCGCCTCCCGCCCGGCGTCCGGCCGGACCAGCGCGAGATTCGGCGTCGAGAGGACGAGAATTCCGGCCGGGGCCAGGCGTTCCCGGATCGCGGCGAGCAAATCGTGCGGTGCGGCGATGTGCTCCAGAACCTCGGAGCAGATCACCAGATCGAAAAGCCCGGGGCCGAGATCGAGATCGGTGCTGAAGTAGGAGCGGCGGACGGGAAATCCCAGCGCCTCGGCGCCGGCCGTGGCCAGCGGTGAGGGGTCGACGCCGAGCACCTCCCAGCCGAAGGCGAAGCGGCTGAAATCGAGCGCGAAACCGGCGCTGCAGCCGATCTCGAGACAACGCCGGATCGTCCCGGCCGGCAGGCGCAGGAGCGGCGCCACAAGGAGGTCGATCCCGGCCCCCTGCTCGACGTAGTAGTCGAGCATGCCGGCCACGTCCATCTCATAGTCCGGTGGCGTCAGCTCCTGAAGGAAAGCCGTGCCGCAGCCCGGACACCTCAGCAGGGTGATCGGCGGCTGGCCGGGCACCACGTGATCGGTGGACAGCACCGCGCGCTTCGCGCCCGTCACCTGGCAAACCGGACAAGGTGATTCGACGTCGTGTTGGAGCCAATGGAGAGCCATGGAGAGCGGGTCGGAGTATAGCAGCGGCGGAAGGCCGGCGCTCTACACCGGCGGCCGGGGAATGGCAAGCTTGGCAGAAAGCACGGCGCGGAGGGCGCGGCGGAAGGCGAGCGTCTCCTCCCGCCGGGCCGTCCGGCGGGCTGGGGAGAGGAAGGGCGAGGAGAGCGCCCGGCCGAGGAGGCGGAGCGTGCCGCCCGCCGCGAGCGCGACGGCGGCCCGGCGCGCCCAGGAGGCGCCGCGATGCTTGCGCGCCCAGCGCAGCAGGTCGGTCCACAGCAGCTCCGGATGCTGGCGTCCGCCGTGTTTGGCTCTGATGCTGGCGCCGTGATGGTGCATCACCCGGAAACCGGGCAGGAGGGCGACTCCCCAGCCCTCCCGCCGGAGACGCAGGCAGAGGTCCAGATCCTGGCCGTAAAACCTGAAATCCTCATCGAGAGGCCCGGCCTTCTCCCACGCCGCGCGGCGGACGGCGAGGGCGGCGCCGGTCACCCATTCGACGGCGCCTCCCTTCTGACCGGGCGGTTTGACGCGCCGGTAGAAGGGGAGGCGGGCGAGCAGGGCGGGCGCGCCGCTGGCCAGCGCGAAGAGCCAGGGGAGAGAGGGAGCCCGGCCGCCGCTCCACTGGGCGGAGCCGTCGGGGTAATGGAGATCGGCGCCGGCCGCTCCCAGGCGCGGGTCGGCCGCGAAGGCGGCCGGCAAGGCCGCGAGTCCCGGCGCGTCGACCTCGGTGTCGCTGTTGAGGAGCAGGAGGATGCCGCCGGAGGCGCGCGCCATGCCGAGATTGGCGGCACGGGTGAAGCCGGCGGGCTCCTCCGTGCGGATCAGCACGGCGGCGGGGAAGCGCTCCGCCACCGCCTCGGCGGTGCCATCGGTGCCGGCGTCGTCGACCAGGATCACCTCGGCCGCCGCGTCCGCGGCGGCGATCGAGGCGAGACAGCGCAACGTCAGCTCGCGCGTGTCATGGCTGGGGACGATGACGGAGAGCCGGAGCACGGCCGCTTTAGAGCCCGAGGCGTCCGAGCAGTGCCCGTCCGCGCCCGGCGAGCCGCTGCAGGAACGTGACCCGGGCGCGCACGAGCTCCGTCTCCAGCATGCACCGCTCCGCCTCGACGCGCTCGAGCTCGTAGCGCAGGCGGACGGCTTCGGCCTCGACCCGGTCCCGCTGCTCGATGAGAGAGAGGCGCTCGGTCTCGGCCCGGCACCGGTCCTCGATCCGCGACAGCCGCTCGGCGTCGAGGGCCTCACGGATCTCCGCGCTCTCGCGCTTGAGGTCGTCGAGGCTGAGGAACCTCTCGGGTCGTGAGAGGCCTTCCACGCGCAAGGCGGGCCGCCGCCGGGCCTCTCCAGGCGTTTCGTCCATCGCCCGCCGCAGGCTGAGGAAGCGGTCGGTCCAGGACTCGCGGCGAGCGAGGTCCAGCCTCCGCGATCTGGCCTCCGGCGGCTCTCCCAGGCATTCCTCGATGCGGGCCGCGAACTCCGCGGCGCCGCGCGCCACGGCGATCAGGGGCTCGAGGCGGCGCAGCTCCGGCAGGTCGACCGCCACCACGGGCAGCCCGGCGGCGAGCATCTCGTACGCCTTGACCGGATCGGCGGCCTCGGTGAGCGGGCTGATCTTGAACGGGATGATGCCGGCATGGAAGCCGCTCACCAGGCGCGGCAGCTCGGAATACGAGACCTCGCCGAGGAGGGTCACGTTGGGCAGGGAGCGCAACGCCTCCACGTCGCTGCGGTAGGTATCCCCGATCAAGCGGATCTCCCAGAGAGGCCGGAGCCGCGCGAGGTCCGCCACGAGGTCGGTGTCGAACCAATCGTGAATGCCGCCGAAGAAGCCAACCACGACCGGCTCGCGGGGCAAGGTGCGCGCGGCGGCGGGTCCGAAGTGCGCCGGGTCACAGCCGTTGCGCACGATCCGTGTGTGCGGATTGAGCGGCGAGAGCTTGTCGAAGAGGCGCTGCGAGGTGACGGTGACGAGATCGGCCGCGGCGGCGAGGGCCGCCTCGTCCTCCTCCGGATCGGCGTGGTCACCGAAGCAGGAGAAGTCGTCCATACAGTCGAAGAGGAGGGCGCCGCCGAAGGCCGCCCGCGCCGCCTCGGCCAGCGGATACCAGAACGGGAGCTGGGTGACGATCCAGCAGCCCTCCAGGGAGTGCTCGGCGGCGATTCGGCGCAGCGAGCCCAGGGCCTGCTCGACCGCGGCGGCGGAGAGCCGGTCGCAGTACGGGTCGCGGCCGGGGTCGCCGCGCAGGGAGATCTGCCAGATGCCGCTCTCGACGAGGCGGGGGGGAGGCGGGTCGGGAGAGAGATGGAGGAGAGGGTAGTAGACCCGGCTGCCGGCGCGGGCGAAACACCGGGCGAGCTGCTGCGGCCGCTGGGTACGGAACTCCCAGTTGATGATCGGCAGAAACAGGATGGGTGGGGTGTCCGTGCGGGGAGTCATAGTCCGGAGGAAGACCGAGTCATCGCTCCAAGTCTATCCCGAGTCGTTCGCCGCAAGCACGGAGCCGGAGTAGAATCCAGGATCGATGCCGGAACCGGACTCTGACGGAGGGGCGACAGCCGCTGATTTCTGGCGGCGGCGGACGGTGCTGGTGACCGGCGGCTGCGGCTTCATCGGCTCCCACCTCGTGGAGGCGCTGCTCGCCGCCGGTGCCCGGGTGCGCGTCCTCGGCCGCTACAACTCACGGTCGGATCGCGGCTTCCTCAACGCGATCGACGACCCGTCCCTGCAAGTGAAGCTCGGCGACGTCGCCGATCCCTGGTTCGTGCAGTCGATGGCGGAGGGGGTGGACACCATCTTCCATCTCGCCGCCCTGATCGGCATTCCTTATTCATACGCGGCTCCCGCCCAGTACATCGAGACCAACGTCAAGGGGACGCTGGCCGTCCTGGAGGCGGCGCGCCGCCACGGGGTGCGCCGGGTCATTCACACCTCGACCTCGGAGACCTATGGCACCGCGCGCTACGTGCCGATCGACGAGCGCCATCCGCTGGTGGCACAGTCCCCCTACTCGGCCACCAAGATCGCGGCGGACAAGCTGGCGGAGAGCTACCATCTTTCCTTCGCCCTGCCGGTGGCCACCCTGCGCCCCTTCAACACCTTCGGGCCGCGCCAGTCGATGCGCGCGGTCATCCCTTCGCTGATGATGCAGGCCCTCTACGGCGAGGAGATCGTCGCCGGCTCCCTCGCTCCGGTCCGCGACATGAACTACGTCCTCGACACCGTCGCCGGCTTCCTGGGCATCGCCGCCGCGGAAGGCGTGGCCGGCGGTGTCTACAACGTCGGCTCGGGGAGAGGCTTCACGATCGGCGAGATCCTGGCTCTCGTCCAGGAAGTGGCCGGGGTCGACAAGCCGGTCCGCCAGGTGGAGGAGCGGGTGCGGCCCGCCGGCAGCGAGGTCGAGAAGCTGGTGTGCGATTTTTCGCTCGCCGCCGCCGCCTTCGGCTACGCGCCGTCCTACAGCCTCCGGGCGGGCCTCGAACGCGTGCGCGATCACCTCCTGGCCCATCCGCCGGCCCGCGACCCGGGCCTCTACCGCGTCTGAGGAAAGAGAGGAGAGCGATGCGCGCAGTGATCCTCGCGGGTGGCAAGGGGAGCCGGCTGCGGCCGTTCACCGTCACCATCCCCAAGCCGCTCGTGCCGATCGGCGACATTCCGATCCTGGAGATCCTGATCCGCCAGCTCAAGCACCGGCGCTGCGAGAGGATCACCCTCTCGGTGGGGCATCTGGCCAGCCTCATCCGCGCCTTTTGCGGCGACGGCGAGGAGTGGCGGATCCCCATCGACTACCTGTACGAGGAGGCGCCTCTCGGCACCATCGGCTGTCTCGGCCTGCTGGACGACTTGGCGGAAGACCGCGTGCTGGTGGTCAACGGCGACACCCTCACCGATCTCGACTTCGCGGCGGTCCATGCCGCGCACGACCACCGGGACGCGATCACCGTGTGCGCCAACCGCCGCACGGTCGACGTCGACTTCGGCGTGCTGGAGACCGACGGCGACGGCTTGCTGACCACCTACACCGAAAAGCCTGTGCTCTCCTACCGGGTGAGCATGGGCGTCAACGTGATCTCGGACTGGGCGATCACCCGCTACATCCACCGCGGCGAGCGCCTCGACACGCCGGACCTGGTCCACCGGCTGCTGGCCGACGGCCAGCGGGTGCGGGTGCTGAGCACGGAGGCGTACTGGCTGGACCTCGGGCGGATGAAGGACCTGGAGACCGGCGCCGCCGCCTTCGAGGCGGACCCGCGGCGCTTCTTGCCGGAATGAAGTCGCCAGAATGAGCCGGCGCCGCATTCTGGTGACCGGCGCGGCCGGATTGATCGGCGAGGCGCTGCTGCCCGCCTTGCGGTTGACGTCGGATGAGATCATTCCTCTGGACCGCTCTGCCTGCGAGCTGAGCGATCCGGACGCCGCGCGGCGGGCCGTCGCCGCGATCCGCCCCGAGGTTGTCGTCCATCTCGCGGGCGGCACCGCCGCCGATCCCGGGGAGCTCTACCGCGACAACGTCCTGGCGACCGTCCATCTCCTGGAAGCTCTGGCTTGCCTGGAAACACGGCCCTGGTGCCTCGTCTTTGGCTCCGCCGCCGAGCACACGCCCGTCACCGAATACGGCCGCGCCAAGCGGGCGCAGACGACTCTCGCCGCCTGGCTGGCGGGCGCGCGAGGAATCCCGCTGACCATCCTGCGCCCCTTCAACATCGTCTCCCACCGTCTCCCCGCCGCCAGCGCCCTGGGCAACATGCGCCGGCAGCTCCTCGCCGGGGAAGGCCGGGAGAGGAGCGTCCGCTGTGGCCGGCTCGACATCGTCCGCGACTTCGTGCCGCTCGCCGATGTCGTCGAAGCCGTGCGCCGGCTGCTCGCCCGGCCGGCGCCTGGAGAGATGGCGGGGCAGGCGATCGACGTCTGCAGCGGTGCCGGCATCGCGCTCGGCGAGATCCTCGCCGCCATGGGACGACGCCTGGAGGTGAACGTCCGCATCGTCCCCGATCCCGATCTCGGCGCGATCCCCGCGCCGCCGCGCGTCGTGGGCGATCCGGCGGCGCTGCTCGCGGCGGTCGGCCTCGCGATAACGCCGACGGCGGAGAGCCTGGCCGCCCTGCTTCTGGAAGATCAGTCCAAAATCTCTGCATAGCGCCGGACCATCTCCGCGGCCGAGAAGCCGGCGGGCAGGGAGATCCCTTGCGGCGCTTCGTGCAGAAAGCGGCGGACGGCCTCGACGAAAGCCGCGAAGTCGTCGCGGTCGACGATCGCGAGCCCGGGAGCTCCGGCGAGCTCCGGAAGGCCGCCGGCGTTCGTCGCCACCACCGGCCGGCCGAGCGCGAGAGCCTCCATCACCGTCAGCGGGATGCCTTCGAAGCGGCTGGGCAGCACGACGACGTCCGCGGCGGCGAAGACGGGCTCGATCGCGTCGACCCGGCGGAGCCAGCGCAGGCTCTCTTCGTTCCGAATACCCGCGTCGACGACCGCAGACAGGGGGCCGTCCCCGACGATCAGGACCGTGACGTCCGGCTGACCGAGCTCCCGGCCGAGACGGACCACCCAGTCCGGACGCTTCTCCTCCGCGAGCCGGCCGACGAAGGCGACCAGCTTGCCGTGCGGCGGGACGCCCAGGCTCTCGCGCAAGGCGGCGACCTCCGTGGCGGCCGGAGCCCGCGGCGGCTCGATCCCCACATAGACGGTCTCCACCCGCGCGGCGGGCCGGCCGTCCGCCAGGACCATGGCGGCCAGGCCGGCGTAGGCGGTGACCGTCAGGTCGAGACTCCCGGCGGCGGCGCGGTTGAGATCGAGATGGCAGACGGCGTTGAAGAGCTGGTCGACCGTCCGCAGCCCGGGCACCCGCAGCTTCAGCTCCTCGACTGCCTCGTAAAACCAGGCACAGCCGACGCTGAAAAGGACCGGCCGCGGCAGCGCGAGCAGAGCCTCGGCCACCGTGTCCAGCCAGCGCTCCCGTGGCAGGAGATCCCGGAGGGAATAGCAGAACGGCGTCAGCGCGCGTAGATCCGCGCTCCGGTCCGCCATCCCGCTGTCGAGCGGCTGGGTGGTGAAGACGGCGACCGTGCGGTCCTCCGCCCGCCAGTCGGCGAGCAGGGTCTCGATCACCCTCTCCGCGCCGCCGACCGTGAAGAAAGGAAGGAGGAGGACGACCGGCCGGCCCTTCCCGGGTGGGAAGGAGCGCGGCACCGCCGCCATCTCCTGTCCGGAGCCGAGCAGCACTGTGCGGAGCGCCTCCTCGTAGCGTTGGAACATGCGGCGTGCGTCGAGCTCGGCTTCGGCGAACGCGCGGGCCGCCGCGCTCATCCGGCGGTGCTCCCCGGGATGGCCGGCGAGCCAACGGATGCGGTCCGCGAACGCGGCGACGTCGCCGGGCGCGCAGAGAAATCCGGTCTCACCCTCCTGGATCAGCTCCGGCAGAGCGCCGACCCCCGAAGCCACCACCGGCACGCCGAGCGCCAGGCTTTCGAGCACCACGACGGGCCGTCCGTCGAGCCGCGAGGGGAGGACCAGCACGTCGTAGAGCGCGAGGATTTTCCGCACGTCCGGCACCAGCCCCAGGAGCTGCAGATTCTTGCCCAGCCCCAGGCTCTCGGCGTGCTGCCGCACCGCTTCCGCGAGCGGGCCGGCGCCGGTCATCAGGAAGACGAGCCGCGGATCGTCGCGGCAGCGGCCGGCGATCTCCAGAAAGGTTTCCGGGCTCTTCTCCTCGGAGAGCCGGCCGGAGAAACCGACGATGAACGCCGAGGGATCGATGCCGAGCTCCGCCAGCGCGCCGTCCGCCCGCGGCGCCGGCCGGTAGCGTTCGAGGTCGACGCCGCTCGGCACCTGGACGATCCTCTCCGGCAGCTCTCCGGCGGCGTGCAGCCAGTCCTGCACCTCCGCGTTCTCCACCAGAGTGAGATCGATCAGCGCGCTGTATTTCCGGTTGCTGGCCGTGTGGCCGACGGTGTTGAAGAGCAGATCGATCACCTTCAGGCGCGGCCATTCGGCCTTGATCTCCGGCAGGAGGCCGTAGACGAAGGCGCTGCCGGTCAGCCAGAGGAGAGAAACGTTTTTCGCGGCGATCAGATGGAAGAGGAAAGCCTTCCAGTCGGCGGCGTCGAGGAAGCGGGGCAGATGATAGATCTCGGCCGTCGCGGGCTCCAGCCATTCCGTGGCGTCCCCGTGCTTGGGATCGACCGGCAGCGTCGTCACGACGGCGAGGCGATAGCCGCGCGAGCGCAAGTGGAACGCCACCTCGCTGATCAGGCGCTCGGCGCCGCCGATGATGAGGAACGGCAGGGCGATGAGCACCGTCGGCGAGCCCGCGGAGGCCGCCGGCATCCTCTGTACATTGACCAGGCCGTCCAGCACCTCGATCTGCTGCCGGGCGCGCTGCTCGGACCTCTCATAGGCCTCCGCGGTCAGGACGTCGCGATTGAAAGCCGAGACGGCCTCGCGCTGCCGGTCGATCGCGGGCACGGCCTCGTTCTGTTTGCTGAGACTGCCCTGCGAGTGAACGCGGTAGCGGAACAGCGGCTCGTCCACGATGTTGGCGATCCTGGCGCCGAGGGCCGCGAAACGCACCCACAGCCGCCAGTCCTCGTAGAAGTAATCCCGCCCGATCCCGTTGTCCTGGTAACCGCCGGCGCGCTCCCAGAGATCGCGGCGGAAGACGGCGCAGGTCGGAACGTGATTCCCCTGCACCATGTCGGCCAGGACCGGAAAGCGCTTGACGCCGTAGACCCCCGTCTCCTCGCCGAAGGTCTGGATGGAAGTCGAGACCACGTCATACGCCCGCGTCTCGAGCAGGAACAGGGCCTTCTCGAGATAGGTGGGCCGGAGCATGTCGTCGGCATCCAGGCAGCAGATGTACTTGCCGCGTGCCCGCGCAATCCCGAAGTTGCGGTTGTCGCCGACGAAATGCCGGCCCGTGCGGTAATAGATCCGGGTCTTCGGCCGCTCCAGGGCGCGCAAGGCCTGGAGCGACTCGGCACCGGAGCCGCCGTCGACGACGAGGATCTCGAAATCCTGAAAAGTCTGGGCGAGCAGGGAGTCGATCGCCTCGCCGGCCCAATGCCCGTAGTTGTAACAGGGGATGACGACGCTCACCAGCGGCCGCGTGGCCGGCCACGGCTCCTGGAGGAGGACGGTGGCGGGCTCGTCTTTGTCCTCGCCGTTGCCGGGCGCCGTCCCGGGCGGAGCCGGGAGGGGGCGCAGGTATCCCTTGCGCAGCGCGGCGTGGACGAGCCTCTCTTTGGTCCAGCGGGGGAGGGGGAGGAGGCGGTAGGCGGAGCGCAGGCTCGTCCACAGGCCCGTCCCCGGCGACAGGGGCAGGCGCTGGAGGCGGCGCCCGAGGAGGCGCAGCGGCGCGGCGAGCCGCCAGGAGGTGGACGCCAGGAGGGTGCGGTTGGTCTGCTCCTGCCGGGTGAGCTGCGCTTGCAGGGCGTCGGCGCGCGCGGCGCTCGCGGCGAGCTCGGCCTGGAGGCCGGCGATCCGGCTGTCCCGCGCCGCGAGCCGGTCCCGCAGGTCGGCCATCCGGCTGTCACGGACGGCGAGCTCCCGGCCACGGGCGGCGAGCTCTTGCTCGAGCCTGGCTTTGCCGGCTTCGAGCCGCGCGCTGAGCGCGCGCTCCCGGTCCAGCATGGCCTGCACCGTTTCCAGCCGGCCGTGGAGCGCGGTGAGCGCGGGATCGCCGAATTGCTCGAGCGCCTGCCGGAGCGCCTCGACGCGGGCGAGATCCGTCTTCCAGAGCGCGGCGAGCCGGTGCAGCAGCGGCCGGGTCAACCGGGCGGCGGGGAGATCGGTGATCAGATCGACGGTGTCCGGCGCCGGCGAAGCGGCGTGGACGAGGTCGAACGACAGCCGGAACGCGCGCTCCGCCGGGGAAGCGAGCTCCGGGACCGGGGTGTCGAGGAGATGTTGGAGCCAGGCCGCCAGCTTCCGGTGCTCCGCGTCGCCGCGCACCGCCAGGCCGACGAACGTGCTGGCGTAATCCTTGATCACCACCTCGCGCCCGAGGAGGGGCGCGGCGAAGACGTCCCGGAAGAGATGGTCGAGACCTTCGAGCGTCGGGTAGGTGATGTGCTCCAGCGAGGAGCGGAACCACACGCTGTTGTCCTCTGTCGCCGAGAGGAGAGGCACCTCGAAGAGGAGGACGCCCCCCGGCGCCAGGAGATCGCGGATCTGCTCGACCGCCCCCCGCATGTCGGCCACGTGCTCCAGGGTGGCGATGGCCGTGATGACATCGAAGAAGCCGCTGTAGCGCCGCCGCAGGCCGGGATCGCAGATGTCCCGGCCGAGCATCCGGATGCCCGCCGCCGCGCAGGCGCGCGACAGGGATTCGTTGACCTCGATGCCGTACGTCTCGTACGCCGGGCCGAGCGAGCGCAGGAGATGGCCGGTGGCGCAGCCGACGTCGAGGACCCTGCCCTCCGGGCGCAGCAGGCGGACCAGCTCGGCGGCCCAGGCGAGAGAGTGCTCGGCGACGAGCTCGTAATCGCTGTAGCCGATCGCGGCGGAAGGGGCGTCGGCATAGTACGCGTCAGAGTAGAAGGCGGACGTGTCGGCGGAGCGCCGGGCGACGAAGCCCATCCGGCAGCGCTCGCACTGCAACACCGGAACCCCGTCGCTCCGCTCGCCGAGAGGGCTGAAGGTCTCCCCGCCGCAGAAGGGACAGACGGTCACGAAGGTCAGCACAGAGGTCGGTTCTGTCAAATGATTTCTCGTTCGATTACTAAAAACCGAAGCAGGAGAAGATCACGAGCTCTCCATGTGTGTCAACGAGGGGACCGGCCCATGCTAGAATAAATCGGCTTGGCCTTTTCCGGCTCTGTAACGAAAAAGCTACTCCGACGCCTGTTGATCATAGCTGGACGTCCGGTCCCTTGTCCGATGCTGAAATGCAAGTCAACGTCGTTTTTCCCCAGGAGGAAGCTTTCATGAAGATGCTCAGCGCCGTCTGTACGTTCCTCGTCCTCGCCGCACTGCTGGTGGCTCCGGCCGCCCAGGCACAAGCCACCCGCACCTGGGTCTCCGGCGTCGGCGACGATGCCAACCCGTGCAGCCGCACGGCGCCCTGCAAGACTTTTGCGGGCGCCATCTCGAAGACCGCCGCGGGCGGCGAGATCTCCGTCCTCGATCCGGGCGGCTTCGGCGCCGTCACCATCACCAAGGCCATCACCATCAACGGCGACGGCACGCTCGCCGGCATCCTCTCCGCCGGCACCACCGGCATCATCGTCAACGCCGGCGTCAATGACAGAGTGATCATCCGCAGCATCTCGATCAACGGCGCCGGCACCGGCCTCAACGGCATCCGCTACCTCGCCGGCAAGAGTGTCAGCGTCGAGAACTGCACCATCAGCGGGTTCACCACCCGCGGCATCGATGTGAGCGCCACAGCCAACGCCAAGCTGTTCGTCCAGAACACCACCATCACCAACGGGGCGACCGGCATCTTCCTCACCACCACCAGCGGCCAGGCGCAGGGCATCATCGACAACGTTCGCCTCACGGCCCTGACGAACGGCCTCGAGGCCTCTCTCAACGGCCGCGCCACGATCACCCACTCGAACATCTCCGGCAATTCCTCGAACGGGGTCTTGGCGAGCAACTCGACCACTCGCATCAATGTGGATGCCTGCCAGGTGTCGTTCAACGACGGCGTCGGGATCAACGCCTCCGTCAGCGGCGCGATCATCCGCCTCTCCGACAACGAGATCGTCAACAACAACACGGGCATCAGCATCGCCGCCGGTGCCAGCGTCGAGTCGTCCGCGGACAACCGCGACGCCGGCAATATCGGGACGAACGCGCCCAACGCCGCGCTCACGGTCCACTGATCGAGGCTCTCCGCAAGAGTCTCCGGCCCGGGTCTTTTCTCATCCCGGACCCGGGCCGAGGCATACAATGGCCAGGTCGTCTCGGATCGTTACGGATCGAGGACCGGGCCAGGGTTCCAGGCCGCGGCAGTACGCTGCCGCGGCTTGAATCTGCGCCCCGTCTGTCGCAAGCTGCAGATCGTAGCCCGAGATCTCTGCCAGGACGTTCACTTTTCCCCAGTACGCCCCGAACGCGGAGATGTTGAGGTCGTGGTCCACCGTCTCGAATCTCATCGGATAGCCCCAGTCACCCCCGGCGATGGTCACGTACCGGACTTTCGAGAAGCCGGGCAGTGCCGCGAGCCTCGCGACGATTCGGTTCGCCCTGTGGGCATCGCGGCGGTTCAACCGGAGCTGTTCGTCCAGGACGCGATTGTTGGAGCCGACGAAGGAGAGGACGATGAAGACCGCCAGCATCGCCAGGGCGACTCGCACGCGTTGACCCCAGCATAGATGAGCGATGGCGAGCACGCCGGCCCAGAAGATCCCCACGTGCGCCATGATTCTCGGCGCCGGCCAGAACTCCGCCAGGAGCAGCAGTGTGCCCAGGCTCCAGGCGAGCGAGGCCAGAAGCAGAGCGATGATCGCCGTGGCCAGGAGAGGGGGGCGCGGACGCAGCCAGCTTCGGGTACGCCACAAGAGCCCGGCGAGGGCGCTCATGAGAACGAGGAGCAGCATCCCCTTGGTCAGCGGCGCAAGGAGAGGCTCGGGCCCGAGAAAGCGGCCCTCGAGCTCGGCGAGGACCAGGTGTGCCCGCTCGCCCAACTGATGGAAGGGAATGATCTTGGTGCGCGTGGACAGGCTCATGCGCAGTCCGGCGACCAGGGCGACCGACGAGGCGGTGTAGAGCACCGCCCCCAAGATCGCACACCCCAGCAGGGCCGTGTTCCGGTGCCGGGCCAGTCTCCTGATCGACAGCAGAGAGACGACCCGCTTGGGCCAGCCATGAGCGCTGCCGAGCACCAGATAACGGGTCAGCCAGATCGCCGCGCCGACCGAGACGATCATCAGGCAGGAGTGCAGAGCCAATTGATAGATGGAGAGCGCCGCGGCGAACAGAACGCTGCCGGCCGCCATGAGCCATGGCGACCCACGGCGGGGAATCAGCAGCAGCGAGAGGATGGCCAGAGGGAAGAGGGCGATACCGATCGCCGCGCGGAAGGTGAAGATCTCGGCCGTGTAGGGATGGTTCGCCACGATACAGGCCATCGCCGGCGCCAGCCAGCCGCTCTTGTCCAGATTCCAGAAGCGTACGACGAGCGCCGCGAAAAGGGCCGAGACAAGGATCGAGGAGGCGACGAAGAGCACTTGCGAGCGCGTTGGATCGAGTTGAAGAAGATGGAGGCACCAGTTCAGGAACGCCGATCCGAAGCGGCCCTTCTCGCCCTTCTCCTGGACGAGCAGAGCCAGAGACTGTGCCCCCTTCACCACCCGGCCGTAATCGTCGATCGAGTAGCCCGGCAGGAACGCCGTTCCCTTCGCCAGGGCCGTGACGAGGAGGGTCAGGTAGAAGGTCCTGGTGAAGCTCCTCCTGAATCCTCTACACTGCGGGAGTTTTTCTACTCTTGACATGGGGGGTGGGGCGAGGGCCAAGAGATCATGAAGCCGTTTCCACTGTCAAGCGCGCCGGGACGGGCCGGCTCCTGGAAGTTTCTCCTCGGGGCGGTACTGTTCCTGGTCCTTCTCGCTCTGGTGGACGTGCGCCGTCTGTGGGCGGCGATCACTGGAGCTGAGGGGACGCTGCTGGTGGCGGCCCTGGCGGCTGCTGGCGGAGCGGTGGTTCTCCTCGAGGCCCTGCGTTTTCAGGTTGCGTTCGCGGGCTGGGGGCTGGGCTATCGCGCGGCGCTACGGATCACGCTGGCGGGCCTGTTCGTCGGGAGCTTTACGCCGGGAGCCGTGGGGGCCGAGATCTACAAGCTCTACGCGGTCCGGCGTGGGGGGCTGGTCCAGCCGTTGGTGAAATTAATGCTCCTGCGGATGATCGGAGGTCTTGCCGTGGTGGCGGCCGCGGCGGGTGCCAGGCTTGGATCTCCGGAGAGGTTGGGAGACATCGCCGGCCGGATGGCCTGGCATTGGCCCAGGGTGCCGGGGCCGGCCTTGCTCACCGGCGTGGCCGCGCTGGCCGCCGTGGGATTGGTGGCTCTCCTGGTGAGTTGGAGGCGGCTCGTGCCGCGGCTACGGCGGGCCGCACGGCAGGGGTGGGAGGTGCTGGCCGAAATCCGGCTCCGGCAGGCCGGAGAGCTCTTCGTGCTGAGCCTTGGCATCGCCCTGCTGCGGGGGCTCTCCCTGGCATTTTTGGTGCGCAGCTTCGGAGAGAGAGCCCGGTTTGAAGATCTTCTCGTCATCGTGGCCTTCTCGGTCCTGGCGAGCACGCTGCCCATCAGCCCTGCGGGTCTGGGAGTCCAGGAGGGGGTCCTCGCCGGTTGCCTCGTCCTCCTCCGCATCCCACCGCCGGCCGCGGTGGCCATCGCCCTGCTCAATCGTGCTTTCCTCTGGCTGTTTGCAGCCGGCGGCGGCTGGGTGCTGGCGGGCTCTTCACGGACGGCGCCCCTCGGTCCGGCGACGGATGAAGTAGGTGGGCTTCCCCTCGCTGCTCTCGATGATGCGAATGAGGTACTCGCCGATGATGCCGACGCTGAAGAGGAGCAATCCGCCAAGGAGGAGCTCGGTGGCGAGGAGCGAGGCCCAGCCACGCACGGACACCCCGTGAGCGAGCTTGCGGTAGACGACGACGCCGGCCATCAGGAAGCTGATTCCGGCGAAGAGGACACCGAGGTTGCCCACCAGCCGGAGCACCAGGGACGAGTTGTTGATCAGCAGGTTGCTGAACAGGCGGATCAGCTTCCAGAAGGTGTAGCCACTGCGCCCTTCGCGCCGTGACGAGTGGCTGATCCGAACCCCGGTGACATTCTGGCTGACGTGGAACATGAGGGCCGGCAGGAAGGGATGGGGAGTGCGGATCGAGAGGACGCCGTCGACGACGGTACGGCTGAGCATGCGGAAAGCGCTCATCTGAATGCCCTTCGGCTTGCCGAGGATGATCCGGTCGAAGTAGCCCTTGACCCGGCTGGTGAGCCGCCGGAAGAGATTGTGGTGCTTGCGGTCGAGCTGCCCGATGACGATGTCCCAGGCGGTGAGGGAGAGGAGCTTCGGGATGTCCTCCGGAGCGTGCTGGAGATCGTCGTCCATGGTGATGACGAAGTCGCCCCGGGCCTCGGCAAGGCCGCAGAGGGTAGCTGGCTGCTGGCCGAAGTTGCGCGTCAACTGGATGGCCCGTACCCGGCCGGAGCGGCGGCTGATCTCTTCCAGGACGGCCCAGACCTGTGGATCGGGTGAGGCGTCGTCCACGAAGATCACTTCATAGTCGGTCTCCGGCAGACCGGAGAGCACGGCGTGGATGCGCGTTGCCAGCTCCTCGAGAACCGTGCTTCTGTAGACGGGAATGACGATCGACACGTTCACGCCGTCCCTCCCGGGCGGGCGCTCAGCATGTAGCGGGCGGCCTTCCCGGCACCCACGTTGAACAGCAGATCGAGGATGCTGACCTCATGGATGAACGGCGGGTTATGGAGCTGCGGGTACTCCGGATAACCGGCATAGCCCATCCAGCGTATCGCGATTCCGCGGGCGGCGAATTTCTCTTCCTCCAGATAGACTCGCGCCGAGGGGCCGGTCAGATACTCGGTAGCCCCCGCCTGCTCGCAGAGATGGACGAGCCGTTCCGTACGGTTGCCGAAGATCTGGTAATCCGCAGAGCGGGTGATCCGGGTGGCAATCCCCAGGAGGTCGCAGACGGTGCACAGAAAGAGCCGATTGACGTTCGACAGCGACCGCTCCGCCGCCGCATGCTCGTAAAGGCTGCGGATCGTTGGCGCCACGGCCGCGAAACAGTCAGCCCGGGCGTAGAAGGTCTGCAGCGACTTCCAATGGCGGGCGGCCCAGCGCGGATCGCCGATCTCGGCCTCGCAGATCTTCTGACCGAACTTTCCCTTGAAGAGCACCGGGATGGTCAACCAAGCCGTGCCGGTCGACGTCTTGATAAGATTCCGGTTGCGCCAGTCATTCTTGGTATATTGCGCGTCGTCATAGAGGATGAACTCGTCGACTCCGGCGATGATGTCGAAGTATCCCTTCCATGGGATGTACGAGGATTGCAGGATGGCTACCCGCTTCATGAGGCCCTCTGGATGAAACCCATCTTCGTGACCGGGATGCAGAGATCCGGCACCACGCTACTCGAGAAGCTCCTGTGCAATCATCCCCGGATCTCTCTCCTGTCGCAACCGTTCCCGTTGCTCTTCGTTGCGGTCAAGCGCCGCTTCCTGCGCCTCTTCGGTGAGGCAGGAATCCGTTATCCGCTGGGGGATCTCTTCCTGGAAGCCAGGTATGGCGAGGAGGATCTGCGCGGTTTCCTCAAGGGTCTGTCCCTCGGCGCCCCCGACATGCGCGCCCTGTTCGAAGAAATGGCGGGCTTCTCGGGGCAGTATACCCGGTTTGCGCCGGAGCTGTGCGCGGAGGTCCTGGAGCATCTGGAGCCCGGGGATCTCGCCTCCCTGCTGGCGCAACTGTACCGCTCGCTGGCCCACAATCCCGGAGCCGATTGGTGCGGCGGCAAGGAGACGCTCTGGGAGGAGCTTCTGCCCTTCCTGCTCGAACGCGGGTTCAGTTGTCTGGTCATCCTGCGCGACCCGCGCGGTGTGCTGGCTTCCCTGAATCTCGGCGGGGGGCTCGCGTACGGAGGCGGGTTGAAGCCTACGCTGTTCAACGTGCGCAACTGGCGCAAGAGCGTGGCTTTTGCGTTCCATCTGGAGAGTCATCCCCGGTTCCTCTCTCTGCGCTACGAGGATCTCATCGCCCGGCCGCGCGAGAGCCTCGACCGGATCACCGGCTTTCTCGGTCTCGAGCCGTTCACGGAAGAGCTCTTCGCGGGCGGCATCCGCGGCCAGGATGGAGAGCTCTGGGCAGGCAATTCGTCCCACCGGGCGCAAAGCGGTATCGATCCCTCCTCGGCCGGCAGTCATCGGGAGCTGTTGCCGCCGGGAGTCGGGCGCTATCTGGAAGCCACTTGCTGGCCGGAGCTGCGGTGCCTCGGCTATCCGGCCGCTCTCGAGTGGGCCGAGGTCCCTGAGGTCATTCGCGCTTTTGCCGACCCTTACGAGGTCGTCCGCCCGGAGCTTCGAGGATATGCGGCCGACCCGGCGCGGGCAGCCGAAGAGCTGCGGCGCTGCGAGCTGCTGCGCGGAGGAGGCGAAGGGACCCAGGTGCGGCCCTTCTTCCTCTTCGAAGACGTCTTCTCCCGCCTGCGCGAGGGGCTGCCGGCATGATCCTGTTCGAGAAGCGGGCCTGCGGGATCCTCCATAACCTGCTGCGATCCCTTCCCGGCGATCTCCCCTTCCTGCTGCCCGCGGATGTCTGCCCGCTCGTGCCGCTGACCTTTCGCAAGGCCGAACGGCGCTTTCGCCTTCTCGACCTCGACCCGGAGAGCCGCGGCATGGACCGCCGCCGCTGTCTGGAGCTTCTCGCGGAGCAGCCGGAAGCCTGGGCAGGAGTGATCTACGTCCGTCCTTATGGCGCGGAAGCGGAGGAGGCGGACGGCTTCTTCTCCGCTCTCAAGGAGGTGCGGCCAAGTTTCCTGGTCATCGACGACCGCTGCCTCTGCCCACCCGATTGCGACGGCGAGAGAATCGCGCCCGGTGCCGATGTCACCCTCTTCAGCACCGGACGTGCAAAATCTGTGGACCTCGGCTTCGGAGGCTTCGCTCACTGTCGCGATGGGATGGCCTACCGGCGGTGCGCAGCGCCCTATTCCGCGGCAGCCCTCGCGGAAGTCACCCGCCGTTATCAAGAGGCGACGGCCCGCGGGATCCCCTGCGCGGCAGGAGAGGAGAGCTGGCTCGATCTCTCGGCGCCTGGGCTCGGCTGGGACGCTTACAAGGAGGCGGTGCGGGAGGCCCTGCCGAAAGCCGGGGAGCACCGGCGGCGCCTGAACGCCATCTACACCGATGCGCTGCCTGAGGAGATCCGGCTCCCGGAGCGCTTCCAGGGCTGGCGCTTCCAGATCCTCGTGCCCGAGCCGGACCGGCTCGTCGAGAGCCTTTTCGCGGCGGGGCTCTTCGCCAGCCGCCACTACGCATCGTTGGGTGGGATTTTTTGTGCGGAGCGGTTTCCCGTGGCGGAGCGGCTCCACCGGGGGATCGTGAACCTGTTCAACGACGGAGCCTTCGACGAGGCCCGGGCGCGGCAGGCTGCCGGCCTCGTGCTCCAACATCTTCATCGCTCCTCTGGCTACTGAAAGCCGAGGCAGAGGATCACCAAGCGGTCCTTGATCGTCACCGAAGCAGGCTCGGGCCAGGGTTGGGCTCCGCGGCAGTAGGCCGCGGCGACGGCCTTCTGCGCATCGTCCTTGGCGAGCTTCAAGTCATAGCCCGAGATCTCCCTCAGAATGGCCACCTTCGACCAGTCCGCACCGAAGGCGGAGATGTTCATGTCATGGTCGGCGGTCGGGAAGCTCAAGGGATAGGCCCACGTCGCGCCATTGACCGCGACGGTCTCCGTGCCGGCGAAGCCCGGCAGCGCCTCCAGCCGCGCCAGGATGCGGTTCGCCTGCGCGGCATCTCGAAGATTGAGCCGGAGCTGATCGTTGAGGATCTGGTTGCTGCTGCCGATGAAGGAGAGCACGAGCAGGAGAGAAAGACCGCCGAGAGCTTGGCGGGCGCGAGCGCCGAGACACTGGTGAGCAATCACCAGGACACCGGCCCAGAAGACCCCGGCGTGTGACATGACCCGGGGCACGGGCCAGAAATCCTCGAGGACCATGATGATGCCGACCGTCCAGACGAGTGAGACCGCCAGGAGAAGGACGACCGCCAGGAGGAGGAGCGTGGAGCGCACCGGCTGTATCGGCCATGGCCGGAGCCACGGCCGTGACCGCGCCAGGAGGCCGGCCAGGGCGATGAGGAGGAGCAGCAGCAACATCGCCTTCGGGAAGCGGCCGAGGAGAGGGCTGGGCGCGAGGAAGCGGTAGCGCAGGACTTCCTGGATCTCTTCGGCCCGCTTGCCGATCCCAGAGAGAGAGAGGAGCCGGGTGCGGCTCGTCATGGTGACGTGCAGAGCCCGGGAGATGACCGCATTGGCGATTCCATAGAGGACCGTTCCGAGGGTGGCGCAAGCGAGCAGCACGGTGTTCCGATGCCGCGAGATCCTGCGCAGGGACAGGAGCGAGGTGACCCGCTCCGGCCAGCCCGTCCTGTTGCCAACCACCAGGAACCGTGTCAGCCCGATCGCCGCTCCCATGAGAACGATCATCAGGCAGTAATGCAGGACCACCTGGTAGACCGAGAGGGCCAGGGCGAAGAGCGCCGCGCCGGCGAGCACGCCTGCCGGTGACCATCGCCGGGGCACCAGGAGGAGAGCGAGCAGAGCGAACGCGCACATGGAGATGCCCAGCGCTGTCCGGAAGGTGAAGAGCTCGGTCGTGAAAGGATGGATCGATACGATGGAAGCAGCCGCCACGGAGAGCCAACCCGAGGCCCCGGACGTCCTGAGGTTCCAGTGCCTGGCGACCAGCACGGCGAACAGCGCCGAGACGACGAGCGCGCAGGCGACGAAGAAGACCCGCGCGTAGCTCGGCTCGAGCTGAATCAGATGGAAGAGCTGGAGGAAGAGGGCCTGGCCGAAGCGCCCCTGACCCAGCGAGGTGGCCGGCGGGGGGGTCTCAAGAGCCAGGAAATAGTCATCGATCGAATACGCCGGCAAAAAGGCCGCGCCTTTCGCGATCACCGTGACCAGCAGGATGAGCAGGAAGGGCTTGGCGGATTTCCGGTGAAGGATTTCTCGGCAATCGAAACGCTGTGCTTGTTCCATGGGGACCGCGGAGAGGAAATCACGAACCCTCCATACGTGTCAAACATGATATCCTCCGGGCAGAACGGAAGCTCGATTCCCTGCTCGCTGATGGTCGCCATCCCCTTCAACGATCTGAGACCCGTCCAGTCCCTGCTCGCGGGTGAGCTGGGGGCGGCGGCGCAACGCGTCCTGACGAGCGGCTGGTACATCCTGGGGCCGGAGCTCGAAGCCTTCGAGGCCGCTTTCGCCGCGTACCACGGGGTGCGCCATGCCGTCGGTGTCGCCAACGGCACCGATGCCGTCGAGCTGGCCCTGCGGGCCCTGGGGATCGGCGAGGGCGATGAGGTGATCACGGTGGCGCACACCGCCGTGGCGACGGTCTGCGCCATCGAGCGGGCCGGCGCCCTGCCGGTCCTCGTCGACATCGACGAGGCGACCTATACGATGGACCCCGCCGCCGCGGCGGCGGCGATCACGCCGCGCACGCGAGCGCTCCTCCCGGTCCATCTGTACGGCCATCCGGCGGACATGGCGGCTCTCGCCGCTCTCGCCGCACGGCACGGTCTCGCCCTGGTCGAGGACTGCGCGCAGGCGCACGGTGCTCATTGCGGAGGCCGGCGGGTCGGCACGATCGGCCAGCTCGGGGCTTTCAGCTTCTATCCCACGAAAAACCTCGGCGCCTATGGGGACGCCGGAGCGGTCATCACCGACGACCCGGCTCTGGCGCAGCGGGTCCGCAGCCTGCGCAACTATGGCCAGAGCCGCCGTTATCATCATCTGGAGCCGGGCCAGAACAGCCGGATGGACGAGCTCCAGGCCGCGTTCCTCCGCGTCAAGCTGGCCCATCTCGACGAGCACAATGCGCTGCGGCGCCGGCTGGCGGGAGCTTACTCGGACGGCCTGGAGGGAGTGATCACGCCGGCTTCGCGGCAGGGAGCGGAGCACGTCTTCCATCTCTACGTGGTCCGCCACCCCCGCCGCGATGCGTTGATGGAGGCCCTTGCGGAGCGGGAGGTCCAGACCCTCATTCACTACCCGATCCCTGTGCACTTGCAGCCGGCCTATCGGCATCTGAGCTCTGCGGCGGAAGTCCTGCCGGTGACCGAGCGGATCGCACGCGAGATTCTGTCGCTGCCGCTTTACGTGGGGCTCGACGAGCGGGATGTGGATGTGGTCGTGAGCGCCGTCGGCGAGTGCGTGCAGTTTCTGGACTCCGTGCCACTCCCCGCATGAGCTCACAGTTTGCAGATCTCGACTTCGAGGGGTTCAAGGCGCTCGCCCGTGATCCCTCCCTGAGCGCCAACGAAAAGGTGGGCTTCCCTGACTCCTACCGGGCCGGCAAGGAGAAAGCCATCCTGCGGGACATCGCCGGCAAGCTCACCAATCTCGGCCGGCTCGGCCGGCTCGGCCGGAAGGGCCGCTCCGTGGTCGACATCGGACCGGGATGCAGCGCCGTGGCGACCTCGCTCATCGATCTCTGCCGCCGCCGCGGGCACCTCCTGACTCTGATCGATTCGGCCGAGATGCTGGCGCTTCTGCCCGACGATCCCGCGGTCGCGAAGATCGCCGGAAGGTTCCCCGAAGACTGTGGGGGCTTCCTCGCGGCTCACCGCGGGCTCTTCGACGCGATTCTCGTCTACAGCGTCCTGCAATACGTCTTCGCCGAAGGCAATGTCTTCGCGTTCCTCGACCGCTCGCTGGAGCTCCTCGCCGATGGCGGACAGCTCCTGATCGGGGACATCCCCAACCAGTCGATGCGCAAGCGTTTTTTCAGCGCGGAATCAGGGGTCCGCTTCCACCGGCGGTTCACCGGCGCTGGCGAGCCGCCGAGCGTCGAGCACAATGTCCTCGAGCCCGGGAAGATCGACGACGCCGTGGTTCTCGCGCTCGTTCTTCGGGCGCGGGCCGCCGGCTTCCACGCTTATCTCCTGCCGCAAGCCCCGGCCTTGCCGATGGCGAACCGGCGCGAGGATCTCCTGATCGTGAAGCCATGAGCAAATCGAAGAAGCTGATCCTGATCGGCGACAGCGCATTCGCGGAGGTCGCTTACGAGTACTTCACCCACGACTCGGAATACGAGGTGGTCGCCTTCAGCGTCGAACGGGCCTACCTGCGGCGCGAGGAGCTGTTCGGTCTGCCCGTCGTCCCATTCGAAGAGCTCGCGGAGCGCTTCCCCGCGGCCGAGCACTCGTTCTATGCCGCCCTCGTCTACACCCAGGGGAACGCCTTGCGCCGGCGCCTGTACGAGTCCGCCAAGGCGATGGGCTTTCGCCCCGCTTCCTATGTCAGCCCGCAGGCGTTCATCTGGCGCAACGTCCAGCTCGGGGAGCATTGCTTCATCTTTGAGCACAATGTCGTCCAGCCCTTCGTCTCGATCGGTGATGACGTAGTGCTGTGGAGCGGCAATCACATCGGCCATCACTCGTCGATCGGAGACCACTGCTTCCTCTCGTCGCACGTCGTGGTCTCCGGCTTCTGCAAGATCGGCTCTTCCTGCTTCCTGGGCGTCAATTCCTCGGTCGCCAACAACACCAACGTCGGGGATCGTTGCGTAGTGGGAGCCGGAGCGCTCATCCTGGGCGACGTCGAGGACGGCACGACCGTGGTCGGCATGCACAAGCGGCGCAAGGAGCCGGGGCGCGAGGCATGAGGTGGCGCAAGCTCGGCCGGATCTTCGTTCCACAGCGCGATCTCTGGTGGGCGCGCAGCTATGCGACGATGCCCACGGTCGAGGTGCGCGGCGAGGTTCTGCGGATCTATTTCGCCGCCCTGGATGACCAGTCGATGGGGCGCATCGGATTCATCGAGGTGGACGCCGGTGATCCGCTGCGGGTTCTCTACGAAACGCCGGAGCCGGTGCTCGATCTCGGGCGCCCCGGTCTCTTCGATGACTGCGGGGTCAATCCGTCCTGCGTGATCCGGCGCGGCGCGGAGCGATTCCTCTATTACGTCGGTTGGCAGCGCTGTGAGCGCGTCCCCTACATGCTCTTCGCCGGGCTCGCCGTGGCGCAGGGTGAGGGGCCGTTCGTGCGGATCCAGGAGACCCCGGTCCTCGATCGCACCCCTTCCGAGCCCTTTCTCCGCTCCGCCACGACAGTGCTCGACGACGGCGGCGCCCTGCGCTGCTGGTACGTTTCCGGAGTCGGCTGGACGACGGTCGACGAGCGTAGGCTGCCCACTTACGTCATCCGCACCGCGCGCTCCGCGGACGGCGTCCACTGGACCAGCCGCGCGGAGCCCTGCATCGCTGCCGCCGATCCGGACGAGTATGGCTTCGGCCGGCCCTGGGTGGTGCGCGATGGCGATCTCTACCGCATGTGGTACTCGATCCGGTCGCGGAACGCTCCTTACCGGATAGGATATGCCGAGTCGGCTGACGGTGAGCTCTGGGCACGCAAGGACGCAGAGGTCGGGATCGCCCGTTCGGAAGAGGGATGGGACTCCGAAATGATCTGCTATCCCTGCGTCGTCGATGCGATGGGGGAGCGCTACCTGTTCTTCAACGGCAACCGGAATGGGTCGACCGGCTTCGGCGTCGCCGTCTGCGAGAGGTAGAAGAGGATGCTCTCCATCGAGCTCTACACACAGGCAGACCGCGCTCTCTGGGACGACTTCGTCCGCCGCAGCCGGAACGGCACCTTCCTTTTCGAACGCGACTACATGGAGTATCACGCCGACCGCTTCGCAGACTTCTCCCTCATCGTTCGTGACGGCGGGGCTCCCATCGCCCTGTTGCCGGCGAACCGGCGCGGGAAGATCGCCGAGAGCCACGGCGGGTTGACCTACGGCGGATTCGTCCTGGGGCCTCGCCTGACGACGCTCCGCATGATCGAGGTCCTGGCTGCGACGGCCGGGTTTCTGCGCGAGCAGGGGATCGGGCTGCTCCGCTACCGGGCCATTCCACATGTCTATCACGGCTCTCCCGCCGGGGAGGATCTGTTCGCCCTCTCTGCGTCTGGAGCCCGTCTCGTCCACCGAGCGGCTCTCTCGGTGCTCGATCCGGGCATGCCGCTCACGGTGCAGGAGCGGCGGCGGCGGGCGCTCCAGAAGGCGAGCAGGGCCGGCCTCGAAGCGTTCGAGTCGACCGATCTCGAGGCCTATTGGACCCTTCTCGAAGAGGTTCTCGACAAGCGCCACGGGGCTCGCCCGGTGCATTCGTTGGCAGAGATCCGGCTCCTGCGGCAGCGCTTCCCGCAGAGCATCCGTCTCTTCTCGACCACCTTCAAGGGGCGCATGATCGCCGGTGTCCTGGTCTACGAGACTCCGCGCGTGGCGCGGGCACAGTACATCGCGGCCTCGGCGGTGGGCCGGGACCTAGGCGCCCTCGACCTGATCTTGCGGAGCCTGGTCGGCGCCGTCTTCGCAGGCAAGCGCTACATCGACCTTGGAACTTCCGAGGGGCAGGGGGCCGCCGGGCTCAACGAAGGTGTGATTCAATTCAAGGAAGGATTGGGCGCGCGCACCGTAGCGCAGGATACGTACGAGCTGCCGATCGCCTGACAGGGCGCTCGGAAAGCGAAGATGTGGAGGAGGGTGCATGGCAGCAGCGCGGCATGAGAGCGGCTTGATCGATCTGCCCAAGATCCAGGATGCGCGTGGTAACCTGACCTTTATCGAGGGAAACCGGCACGTGCCGTTCGAGGTGAGGAGGGTCTTCTACCTTTATGACGTTCCCGGGGGATCGACCCGCGCCGGCCATGCCCTGCGCACCTGTGAGCAACTCATCATCTCGCTCTCAGGCAGCTTCGACGTGGTGCTCGACGACGGCCGCCAAAAGCAGCGTTTCAACATGAACCGCTCCTACTACGGGCTCTATGTGACGCCGCTGACCTGGCGTGAGATCGACAACTTTTCCTCCAATTCGGTCTGCCTGGTGCTCGCCTCCGAGCCGTACGACGAATCCGGATACTTCCGCGATTATGACGAGTTCTTCTCGGTGGTCCGAGGCCGGGAGTAGCCATCCATGGTCGAGACGAGCACCAGTGGGGCGAGCGGCCGGCGGACCCTCTCGATCGTCGTTCCGGTCTATGGGAACGAGGGATCTCTCGCTGCCCTTTTCGAAGAGCTCCGGCGGATTGAGAGTGAGCTGGCGCGGCGAGGTCTCGACCTCGAGCTGATCTTCGTCGACGACGGCTCACGCGACGGCTCGATGGCGGTCCTTCGCGGGCTCAAGGCCGAGCGGCCGGCCACCCGTTTGATCAAGCTGACGCGTAACTTCGGCGCCATCCACGCCGCCCGAACCGGATTGCGCTTCGTGACCGGCGACTGCTTCCTCTTCCTTGCCGCCGACCTGCAGGATCCTCCGGGGCTCGTCCTGGAGATGGCGGAGCGGTGGCTGCAAGGGTCCAAATACATCCTCTGCGTCCGCAAGGAGCGGAGCGATTCTGTCTTGTCGAAGCTCTTCTCAGCGCTTTTCTACCAGCTCGTAAGGCTGACCGTGGTGCATGACTATCCGCACGGTGGCTACGACCTCGCGCTGATGGACCGAGCCTTCCTGCCCTATCTTCTCGACAGCGCGAAGAACGTGAATACGCCGCTTTTCTCCTACTGGCTCGGCTTCAAGCCGGATATTCTGGAATACGTTCGGCAGAAGAGACGGCACGGCAAGTCGAAATGGACATTCTCCAAGCGCTTCAAGTTCTTCCTCGACTCCCTTCTGGGCTTTTCCATTGTGCCGGTGCGAGCGATGTCGTTGTTCGGAGCGCTCACCTCCCTCGGAAGCTTCGGCTATGGAACAGTCATCGCGGTCAATGCCCTGCGCGGGGTCCGGAGTGTCCCTGGTTTTGCCACGATCGTGGTGGTCACCTCCTTCCTGTTCGGGGTCGTCATCATGATGCTCGGTGTCATCGGCGAATATCTTTGGCGCATCTATGACGAGGTCAGCCGCAAGCCCGACGCGGTGATCGATGAGGTCGATTGAAGCGACGAAAGAAGCGGCGAGCCGTGTTTATCGATGCCCCTACACGCAGGAAGAGCTCAGCCTGGAAGTGATGGAGCGGGCGGATTCGGAGATCGTGCAAGGAGCCCTCCGGTCGCTCGCGGGGAGGATCTACCCGATCGTGGCGGGTATCCCGCGGCTGATCCAGCGCGAGGAAGAGACGCTCGGAGAGCGGGAGGCGGAAGAGCTCGCCTACTACGAAGCCCGTAGCGCCGAGTACGATGCGGCGATGGACTGGTTGTTCGCCGCCTTCAAGGAGAGCGAAGACGACGTCCGGGAGTCGATGCTCTCCCAACTCGACGTCCAGCCGGGACACCGGGTTCTGGAGACGGGGTGCGGAACCTGCCGCGACTCGGTCCGCATCGCGCGCCGGCTGCGGGGAGAGGGGCAGCTCTATGCGCAGGACCTTTCGCCGGAAATGCTGGCCCTGGGCAAGGAGCGTCTGTCGCGCGAGCCCGGTCTCGGTGGCGAGGTGGAGCTCTTCGTGGGCAACGCCGCCACACTGCCGTTTGCCGACGGTTTCTTCGATCGGGCTTTCCATTTCGGTGGGCTGAACTTCTTCACCGATATCGGCAAGGCACTGCGTGAGATGGCGCGCGTGGTGCGGATCGGCGGGCGCGTCCTGGTTGGAGATGAAGGTCTGGCCCCCTGGCTTCGGGACACGCTCTATGGGCGCATCCTTCTGAGCTCCAACCGCCTCTACGAGCACAGCGCACCTCTCTCGTTGCTGCCCGAGGGCTCTCGGGATGTCGAGGTGCGCTGGATCCTCGGCAATGCCTTCTACCTCGTGTCCTTCACGGTGGGAGAAGGCGCACCTCCGGTCGATCTCGATCTACCGATTCCCGGGGCGCGAGGAGGGACGCACCGTTCGCGCTACTTCGGCCGCCTCGAAGGGGTGAGCCCCGAGGCCAAGCAGCTCTCGGAGCAGGCGGCCAAGCGACGGGGCATGACCCTTCATGGATGGCTCGACGCTGCGGTGCGGGAGCGGGCTGAAAAAGATCTCGGAGAATGACGGTTCCCGGCTCCGGCGGTCCGCTCTTCGGCCGTCCCTTCTTCCGCTACTTGCTGGCCGGCGCTTTGAACAGTGGTATCACCTATCTGCTCTACCTGGCAGGCCTCCGGGTCTTGCCGTATCGGTGGGCCTACACTCTGGCTTATGTCGCAGGCATCGGAATCGCCTTCGTGCTCAGCTCATGGTTTGTCTTCCGCGTTCCTTTACGTTGGCACCGTTTTCTGCAGTACCCAGTCGTGTACGTCGTCCAGTACGCGTTGGGTTATGCGGTACTCTATGCAGCGGTAGAGCTCGTTGGAATGGAGCCGTGGCTTGGCCCGGTGGCGGTTGTGGCCATTACAGTGCCGGTGAGCTTCGTGCTCAGCCGCTGGATACTGAACAGGACAGACAAAAGACGGGGCGGAGACTAGTGCCTCGCCCCGTCCGGTGGTTACCGAGCTCTTCAGCTCCCTAGGGGTGCTGCTGCCCTTTCTCGGCCGCCAGCTTGGCTTCGAGAGTGGCGAGCCTCTCGGTCAGCTCCTTGTTCTGGGTCGTCAGCTCCTTCACTGCGAGCCAGAGGGCCATCTCGACCTCCTGGCCGTTGAGGAGCTTGTCCGACCCATGCTGGAAGACCTGGTGGAAGTCCTCTGCCATGAGCCCCAATCTGTCCTTGGGGCCATTGATGAAATCATACTTGTAGACATTGATGGCGGAGATTCTCTCCAGGATGTTGGGCACACTGACGGGTTCCAGGTTCTCCTTGATGGTGCGAGAGGAGGTGGCAGTGAACGCCGTCGCGCCAGCATTGAGGCTCGAGGCCGGGTTGGCGCAGCCTCCGCCCGAGGCGATGACCAGATCGGAGGTTGGGTTGTTGCAGTTGATGCCTACATCGCCATCGGGGTCGAGGCGCAGGTGCTCGGTGCTGTTGGTCAGGAATTGGATCGGGTTGCTGTTGATGGAGTTCAAGCGGAAGGTGTCGGCGGAATTGTCTCTGCCGAAGTTGGCGGTGATGGCGCCAGACTCATCGGCGAACTCGATGCTGGAAAATCCGGTCGCGCTCGAGTTCGCCACCTTCACGCATCCAGCGCCGCCAGAAACACTGCACTCGATATCCAGCTTGTTGCTGGGCGAGGCCGTGCCGATGCCCACGTCGCCGCTGGCTGAGATGTCGATCGAGCTGGTCGGCGCGCCGGGGCGGATGCGGAAGGGGAGGCGGGAGCCGCCGGTGACGTCGCGGACGAAGAAGTTCGCTTCGTTGCCGGCGACGTCCCAGGTCTGCGCCGTGAAGCCGCCCGAGTTGTTCTGCTCGAGCCGGATCGCCGGGGTGTTGCTGGTATTGATGTGGACGTCGAGCACCGGGGTGGCGGTGCGCAGGCCGAGCCGGCCGGTGGAGTCGACGAAGATCGAGTTGGTGGCGGCGCCCGCCGTGATCGTGAAGGGCACCCTGGCGCCGGTGATGTCCTCAATGGAGAACTTGGAGGAGCCGCCGCTCGCCGAGTCGTTGGCGGTGAGCTGCCAGTCGTTGGCGGGGAAGCCGGTCCCGGTGCTGGTGTCGTCGAACTTGATCCGCGTGTTGTTCTCCTTGAGGCGGATGGTGTCGAAGCCGAAGCTCTCGTTGTTGACGCAGTCGAGGCCGATGCAGGCGCTGCCCTGGACGATCAGGTCGTCCGGGATCACCTGGTCCGCGGCCGTGATGGGCGTCATCGAGCGCTGCGGCTTCGCCTGCGGGGCGCGCTCTTCCTTCAGGCCGGGGCCGACGAAGCTCCCGTCGAGAATGGCGAAGCTGCCCGATTGCACGCGCTCGGCCGGCAGCTTGCCGGACTGCCGCAGCTCTGCCGCGACCGCGTCGCCGCGCCCTGCGGCCCGCGCCGCCGCGAGCTGCTGGCGGGTGGCCGCGTCGACCTGCGGCTCGGCCCGCAGCTCCCAGGTGTAGTTGCCGTCGGGACGCCGGTTGCCGGCGGCGTCGAACAGGCTGAACGAGGGCGCCGTCTTCGCGTCGAGCGACTGGCGGTGCACCTGGCCGTCCGGCCCGGAGACCGTCAGCACCAACCGCTCCTGCGCGCCGCTGGCGTGCCACTCGACGCTCGCCGCTCCGACGCTCATCTCCGCCACCTGTGCCGGAGCGGCAGCCGCCAGGGAGACCGAGGCCAGGGCCAGAGACAGCGCGATCATTGAAGCTCTGCACCAGGAAAGTTTCTTCATCGCTTCCTCCTCCTTTGAAAAGTGTTGCTGGTACAACCGGACCGATCCGCGAGCCAAGAGATCAGAATAATCGACAAATTATACCACGCAATTGTTGCATGGTGGATCGATCACCCAGGAGCTCCAGGAGCAAGGAGCGCTCTCGTTTTTGAGGATTGGAGAAAAGAGATCAGGAGGAAAGAATCAGACACCGATTGCGTCGAGGCGCTCGACGATGCGGCGGGCGGCGTTCCGCCAGGTCCAGCGCTCGGCCATCTCCTGCGCCGCCGCCAAGCCGCGGCGCCGCGCCTCTTCCTGGTTCTCGTAGACCTCGCGCAGCAGGTGGCGCAGGTGGGCGGGATCGGGATCGGCCCAGGAGAAGCCTTCGTAGTAGGGGCACTTGGCGACCGCAGGCACGGTGCCGCGCACGGCGAGCGGATAGGCGATCCCGGGATGGACGAACTCATGGTGCGCCCCCCAGTCGGTGGTGATCGCCGGCAGGCCGCAGGCCATCGCCTCCATGAGCGGCATGTCCCATCCTTCGCCGCGGCTCACCGTCACGAAGCAGTCCGCCGAGCGGTAGAGCGCGCCGAGCTGGTAGTGCTCGAACTCCAGGTTGAACAGATAGGAGATCCGTCCGCCCGACTCGCGGAGGCGCAGGCGGCGGATCTCTTCCTTGACCTTGACGCCGGGGTCGCGGTTCATGATCTTGCAGAGGAGCCGCACCGGCTCGCGTGCCGAGAACTCCTCATTGAAAGCCTTGAGCAGGAGCCAGGGATCCTTGCGCTCCCCCCACTCGAAGAGGGAGAGGAAGACGAATTCGCCCGCCGGATTCGGCCACGCGGCCACGCCGGGGTGGAAGTAGTCGGCGTCGACTCCGAGAGGGACGATGTGGACCGGCTTTTTCAGGCCGCTGCGCAGGAAGGCGTCGCGGTTGAAGGCGGAGGGCACCCACACCTCGTCCATGGCATTGGCTTGGCGGACCCAGTCGGCCGGGAAGCCGTCGACCTCGAGCATGGTGAAGCCGATCTTGTAGCGCCCGCTGTTCCTGTGGAAGCAGTCCCCCTGCCCATAGACGACGGCGACGCCGGGGGCCTTGGGCGTGGGCCGGGAGCGGATGACGTCGAGCCGGTAGTCGTGGCTCGCCTCGGGCTCGGGCACGGGGAACACCGTCTTCGGGCCGTAGAGGTAGCGGTAGCTCACCCGGGTTCCGAGGTCTTCGAGGGCGCGCAGGTATTCGCGGCAGCTCATCGCATACCCGGAAGGGAAGTTGATGATCGACTGCCAGAGGACCTCGCGCCGGTAGCGCGCCTCGAGCTTCGCCCCCCACTTACGGCGGAAGACGTCGCGGCTGCCCTGGAAGATGCGCATCAGCGCCTCGGGGTCCCTCTGAGTCGAGCCGTGCTCGTCGTGCACCAGGGTGACGCCGCCGCAGACCACCGTGCGGAAGCCGACCTCCTTGGCCCGCAGGCAGTAGTCGGTGTCCTCGAAGTACGATTCGAAATCGAGCGCCAGGCCGCCGATGCGGTCGATCACCGCGCGCCGGATGTAGGCGCAGGCGAAGACGATCCCTTCCACCTCGCGGTCGCGCGTGTACTGGCCGATGTCCTTCTCCAGGGAGCCGATCTGCTGGCCCCAGATGGTGTCGGGCAGGATGTAGGTGCCGGCGTGGAGGAGGCGGCCGTTGGGAAGGACGAGCCGGCAGCCGACGACGCCGACGTCGGGAGCCGCGGCGGCGCAGGCGCGCAGGCGCGGCAGCCAGTCGGCCTGGGTGAAGACGAGGTCGTTGTTGAGCAGGACGATGTCCGAGGCCGGATCGGCGGCCGCGATGCCCGCGTTGTTGCCGCGCACGAAGCCGCGGTTCTCCGGAAGGGTGAGGACACGGACCCAGTCGAGCTCGGCGAGCCGGCGAGGCGTCTCGTCGGTCGAGCCGTTGTCGACCACCATCACCTCGGCCCCGTCGAGGGCGGTGGCGCGGAGAGTGCGCAGGCAGCGCTCGGTCAGGTCCCAGCGGTTCCAGGCCAGGATGATCAGGGTCGTCGCGGGCATCGTTCAGCGCTCCACGGGGCGCGGGGGCACCACGGAGATCCAGAGGTCGCGGAGGGTCTCCTCGACGTCGGCGGCGGCCAGCTCGGAGGTCTCGTGCCAGAAGGCCGGCTCATAGGCGCCGCGGGGTAGGGGAGGCAGGCCGCAGGCGATGCGCGAGATGAGCAGGAAGTCGCGGTGGCAGACGGAACGCTGGATCAGGCGGAGCTTGTGCGAGCGTTCCTCGAGGGCCGCCTCGAGGGCTGCCACGCGCGCTTCCAGGCGCGCGATTTCGCGCTGCTCGGCCGAGGGCGCCATCACCAGGCCCGCCCGACGAGCCGCCGCGCCGCCTGGATCAGCCGCCACGCCCGGGAGTGGACGACGGCCTGGTGGAAGGCGGTGAGCCGTTCGAGGTCCTGCTGCAGGCGCCAGGCCGCGCCGGAAAGCTCGCCGGGAGCATGGCTCGCGGAGGCATGGAAAAGCTCGGCGGTCGCGTCGTCGTCTTCGGCGGCGGCGGCGAGGTGCGTCAGGTGCTCCTCGCGCTCGCGGCGCTCTTCCTCGCGCAACGCGGCGTCGAAGCTTTCAGCTTCCAGACGGCCCAGACGGCGCAGGTGGGCGAGATCGTCCTTCTCCAGGGCGGTCATTCGGTTTGGGCAGGTGGCGGGGTTTCGATCCAAGGTGACGCGATCACACAAGCACGATCGAGCTTAAGAAGCATAGCGGCAGGTCGCCGACTCCGCAAGCACCCTTTCCAAGGATGGTATCATCTGTCGCTCCGCCGCCTGAGCGCGATTTCCATGCGAACTCTCGATTCCATCCAGCCCGCCGCCGCGCCGCCGCCGGCTCCCGCCCGGACGCGGAAGGTCTGTGTCGTGATGCCGGCCTACAACGCCGAGAAGACTCTTGAGAGGACCTACCGCGACCTGCCCCTCGACTGGGTGGATGACATCATCCTGGTCGACGACGCGAGCCGCGACCGCACAGTGGAGATCTCCCGCTCGCTCGGCCTGCACACCCTGGTCCATCCGCGCAACCGGGGCTACGGCGGCAACCAGAAGACCTGCTATCGCGAGGCGCTCGCCCGCGGCGCCGACATCGTGGTGATGGTGCATCCGGACCACCAGTATGATCCGTCGTACATTCCCGGGCTCGTCAATCCGCTGCTCGCCGGGGAGTGCGACGCCGTTTTCGGCAGCCGGATGCTCGGCGGCCGCCCTCTCGAAGGGGGGATGCCCAAGTGGAAGTACCTGGCGAACATCTTCCTGACCGCGATCGCCAACGCGACTTTCTACGCCTACCTCTCGGAGTACCATTCCGGGCTGCGCGCCTATAGCCGCCGCTTTCTCGAAACGGTGGACCTGGAGGCGAACTCGGACAATTTCGTGTTCGACACGGAGATCATCGCGCAGGGCGTCTGGAAGGGGATGAGGATCCAGGAGATCCCCATCGCGACGCGCTATTTCGACGAGGCGTCCCAGATCGGTTTCCAGCGCAGCGTCCGCTATGGCTTCTCGGTCCTCGGGGTGCTGGCGCGCTACAAGCTCCACAAGAAGGGGATCCGCCGTTCCGGCCTCTTTCGCTGAGCGCCGCCGGCCCGCTCAGGCGGGCCGCTGTCGCGGGATCTGTCGCGGGATGTAGACGATCCAGATACCAATGTTCAGGCGCTGGAAGCGCGGATCCCCGGCGAGAGCCTCCCGCAGCTCCAGCCGCTCGGAAGAGTCCTCGCGGAAGACGTAGGCCACGGAGCTCCCCGCGGCAGCCACCGCCGCCTCGTAGCGTGGAAAGCGAACGAGGACAAGCTCCGTGGCCAGGATCCTTTCGTCGGTCGCGAAGGTCAACGGGTATGCCATCCAGTGGTCGGCCCGGACGAAGCGGACCCCCGCCGCGTCAAGACTCGCCACCACTTGCGGCAGCTTCGCGATCGCCCATGGGCGGCGCTCGAGAAGGAGGCCGGGCAGCGAGAAGATCAGCGCCCACACCAGAGGCAGGGCCGCGACGAGAAGCGGCCGCGGGCGCCACGCCGGCCGCCAGGTCTGCAACGCGAGCGCCAACGCGAGGAGAGCCAGGAACGGATAGAAGAGGGCGACATGCCGCCCGTCGACATTCCTGATCGAGTTGCGGAAGAGAGCCAGCAGGAAGGGCGAGACCAGTCCGGTGACGCCGATGAGCCGGGCCGGGCCGGGCCGCCGGGCCGCCAGGGCGAACGCGCCGGCGACGAGCAACCCGGTCGCCATGGCCAGGCCGTACCCCCAGAGCCCTCCCACCCAGGGAGCCGTTTCCCCGGCTCGAAAGGTCGCGTCTCCCAGGCGCAGGCCGAGGGCGCGAGGAAGCCCCAGGCTGAAGAGGTTCGCGAGCCGGTAGGCATAGGTCCAGTCGGAAGGCGTCGGCGGCTCCGTGAGGGAAGGCCAGGAGTGGAGGACGTTGTAAAGGAGGAATGGCAGGATCCCGATCAGGATGCCGCAGCCCACGGCAGAGGCCCAGCGCAGGAGCTGCCGCCGATGAGCTGCCGCCGCCGTCAGAAGGCCTGGTACCAAAGGAGCGAGAAAGAGGGGATGCTGCCAGACCGCGAAACCGGCGAGGCCGCCGAGCGCGACACGGCGTAGCGTGACGTTGAGCTTCGGCGCGCCCGTGCTTTCCGGCTGCACCATCGAGACGTCGTCGATCTGGAGCAACAGCCAACCCGCAAAGGCGACCGCGCCGGCGGCATAGCCTGAGTAAGCTCGAATGGACAGGGAAATCGTGGACCAGGAAAACAGCCAGTACGTGCACGCCACGAGGGCGGCCGTGGGCGTGTCGACGAGACGTCTCGCGCTGAGCCCGAGGAGGACCGCCGCGGCCGCCCAGAGGGCGATGAACACGCCTCTGAGGGCCGCTTCACTAGTGGGGAGAAGCGCCAGCAACGGCGCGGCCAGAAACGTCTCGGCGGTTCCCCCGTAGGCATTGCCCACGACGAGCCACGAAGGCTCTCCGCGCAGCGTTTCCCGCGCCATGAGCCCGGTCATGGCTTCGTCCCCGTTCAACGGGAGGGAAGAGGCTACCTGGATTCTGGCCGCCAGCCCGATCAGGGCCACGGCGGCAACCGCGATGGAGAGCGCGCCAATCCGCCGCCGCATCAGTGGGACAGGAGAGAAAGCGAAAGAGCTTGGCGTTGTTGCCAAGCTCTTCGTTGGAGTCGTAGTCGACCGAGCCGTGCCATGGCCGCCGCCAGGCAACTATTCGAAGTAGCCGGTGATGTCGAAAATCAGGTTGGAGTTGTACGTGCTGCCCGCGGACTGGAGAGAAATGCGCGCCGAAAGATCGCAATTCGCACCGGGGGTCGTGGCGGTCTCGGCGACGGGATCGCAGACTCCGGTCCCTGGGGCGGCCGCGCTGACGGGGACGATCGCTCCATTGGCCAGAGCGGGCTCGTTGGCGAGGAAGTTCAACGTCGACACGACGGACTCCGCGGCGTCGCTCGGCCAGAGCACGAGCCAACCGCTCGAGTTGGGGCCCACGATCGTTGCATTGATCGTCAACGCCTTGGCGGTGGCCGGAATACCACAGGTGCCCTTGAGCCGGAAGTGGTGGACTCCGCGAGTGAGAGGTGTTGAACCGTCCGAGTCGCTTCGCGAGTCGAAGGCGCGGCACGGGGTTACGGCATGGTACTGGTACGGACCTGCCGCCATGATGGGACCTGGCACAGTAAGCAGCGCGACTGCAAACGCTGCTAACGTGAGACCTCCAAGCGTACGGTACATAGACTGTCTCCTTGTCCGGGGTCCGGACTCTTATGGCGCTTCAAAGAGTCTAGCGGGGGCACCCGCCGGTGTCAATCGTGAAGGCTAATGTGCTGCTGAGGTGCGCCCGGCATGCCCGCTCTTTCGTCGGCTCCGCTCCCTTTGAGGTTCTTTTTGTTTGACAACATATCGTCCCACTCCTACAATATGGGTCCCGTTCGCCTCCTCTCTTGGCTGATGAAACCACTCGCAGCGAGCCCAGCCGCCGAAATCCGAACCCTGCCGCCGTGCCTTGAGCCCGGAGGGCGCCCGGCGCGGGTGGCGGTCGTCATCCCGGCCTTCCGGGTCGCCCGGCACATTGAGGACGTCATCCGGGGGATTCCGGAGCTCGTCTCGGACATTCTGATCGTCGACGACGCCAGTCCTGACGAGACGGCGCAGATCGTCACCAGTCTCGCGGACCCACGGGTCCACCTGCTGCGCCACGAGCGCAACGGCGGCGTCGGCGCGGCCATGATCACCGGCTACAAGCGCGCGCTCGAGCTGGGAGCGGACATCGTGGTCAAGATCGATGGCGACGATCAAATGGATCCGCGATACCTGCTCCCGCTGATCGAGCCGATCCTCGCCGGCGAGGCCGACTACACCAAGGGCAGCCGGTTCTTCTACACCCGCCAGCTCCGGCAGATGCCGCTCCTGCGGCGGATCGGAAACCTCGGCCTCTCGTTCCTGACCAAGGCCTCCTCGGGCTATTGGGACGTCTTCGACCCCACCAACGGATATACGGCGGTCCATCGCAGCGTTCTCGAGGTGCTCGATTGGAGCAGCCTCGATCCGCGGTGGTTCTTCGAGACTTCCCTGCTGATCGAGCTGAACCTGGCGCGGGCGGTCGTCCGCGATGTGCAGATCCCGGCCAAGTACGGCGGCGAGCGCAGCTCGCTGTCGGAGGCGAGCGCGCTGTTTCGCTTCCCCCGCAAGCTCCTCGCCGCTTTCTTCCGCCGGCTCTGGCTGCAGTACTTCGTCCGTGAGTTCTCGCCCGTGTCGCTCTTCCTGGTCTCCGGCCTGTTCCTGTCCACGTTCGGGACGCTGTGGGGGGGAGCGTACTGGGTGCGGTCGGCGCGGACCGGCCATGAGGCTTCCACGGGCACGGTGATGATCGCCGTCGTGCCGCTGATCCTGGGTGTGCAGCTCCTCTTGCAGGCGGTGAGCCTGGACATCCAGAACACCCCCAAAATGCCCCTCTCGCGGTCTTCCCCGCGGCGGACGGCGGGAGGCTGAACGATGAGGATTCTGGTCACAGGGGCTACCGGATTCATCGGTGGCGAGGTCGCCGGCTCTGCGCTCGCGGCAGGGCACGAGGTCCGGATCCTGGCCCGGCGCGATTGGGCCGGCCCCCCGTACGTACCGCTGCGGCAACGGTTCTTCGGGCGCCTGCCGCTCGACCTCCCGATGGGCTGCCTGGACGGCGTGGAGGCGGTGGTCCACTGCGCCGCGGTCTCCTCTCCCAGCGCGCGCCGCTCGCACGCGGTGAACACGATCGGCACGCTCGCCCTCGCCCGCGCCGCGCGGGGAGCGGGGGTGCGGACATTCGTGTTCCTGTCATCGCAGTCCGCCCGGCCGGACACCGCCTCTCCGTATGGAAAGAGCAAGCACGAGGCGGAGCATGCGCTGCTGGCCCTGGAGGGTCTGGACGTGATCGTGCTCCGGCCCGGGCTGGTCTGCGGGCGCGGCGGTCTCTTCGGGCGCATGGCGGGGCTCGTCCGGGGGCTGCCGGCGGTCCCGGTCCTCGCCGGCGGCTCGCTCGTCCAGCCGATCCTGGCCGACGACCTGGTGGGCGCCATTCTGCGCTGCCTGGATCCTCTCGAGAAAGCGGGCGAGCTCGCGGGCGGCGTCTACTGTCTGGGCGCGGACGAGGGGCTCACCCTGCGAGCGATGCTCGGTCTCATCGCCCGCGAGGTCGCGCCGCGCGGCAAGCTTCTCCTCTCCGTGCCCACGGCGCCGCTCGCCCTGCTCGTCCGCGCGGCCGAGGCCCTGCGCATCCCTCTGCCCGTCAACAGCGCCAATCTGACCGGCGCGCGCGCCGTGCAGCGCATGGACACCGCCCGCGACATGGAAAGGTTGGGCGTGCCGCGGCGCACCGCCGCCGAGATCGTCCACCTGGCGCTCGCCGCTTCCCCGCGGGAGAAGGTGGTGGAAGGGGAGGTGGCGCCCGGCGCGAGCCCCGCGAAGACGCTGCTTCTCGGAGCTGGGAGGATCGGACTGGTGCACGCCGTGACCCTCTCCCGGCTGCCGGGGCTGGTCCTGGGCGGAGTCGTGGACACCAACCCCGGCGCCCGCCGTCTGATGCTGAGCATGGGGGTGCGGACCGCCTCCTATTCCTCCTTGGACGAAGCGCTCCGGAACGGCGGCTTCGACGCCGCGGTGATCGCCACACCGCCGGCGAGCCACCTGGGGTTGGCCCGGGCCTGCCTGGACCGCGGGCTGCGCGTGCTCATCGAGAAGCCCGCCTGTGCCGGCGAGGCGCAGCTCCCCGCCTTCGAGGAGCTGGGGGAGCGGGCCGGCGACCGGGCGCTGGTGGGATACTTGATGGTGCGCATCCCGCACGTGGGCGAGTGGATCGCCCGCCTGCGCCGCGGCGAGCTCGGGAAGGTCCGCGGCTTCGCGGGCCTGACGCTGCTGTCGCTCATCGGCGCGTCGAGCCCCGAGCGCTGGGAGACGCGCAAGGAGAGCTCGGGCGGCGGGGTGCTGGCGAACTCGTCGAGCCACGTGCTCTCCGCCATCCATGAGGCGTTCGGCCCGCCGTGCCGGGTGATCGTGCAGACGCGCCGCCTGTACTCCCGCGAGGTCGAGGACTCGGCGGTCATCCGCTTCGAGTACGACGGCTTCTCGGGAGCCCACTGGTCGAGCTGGTCCATCGAGGGGTTTCAGCGGCAGGAGAACCGTCTGGTCGTGTGGACCGACCTCGGCCGGCTCACTCTGACGCTGAGCACGGGGGTTTTCGAGCGCGTCGATCCGGGGACCGATGGCTTCGATGGGATCAACTTCGATGGGATCAACTTCGATGGGATCAACCGGATCGAGCTGACCCACCAGCTCGAAGACGAGGTGGGCTTCAACCTGGCTCCCGACTACGCCGGTGCCGGCATCGCGGCCGAGCTCCGCGACCTGGAGGCGAATCACCTGCCCGCTACGGACGATCCTCCGATGACCCTGTCCCGCGCCCTGAAAATCGAGCAGCTTCTCTCATCGATCTACGCTGCGGCGGAGCAGGTCGACCGTTTCGATCCCGCCCTGGTCCAGGGAGCAGCTCCCGCAGCGGTGGAGGCGCCCGCAGCACCGGTCAGAGACTCGCCGGGCCGAGGAGAGGCGCGGCGGATCTGTGACCTGCGCGAAGTGGAGCCCGAGCTCCTGGCCGAGCTCGACCTCGCCGGCGGCGGCTGGGACGGGGGGTTGGTCCACACCGGCGCGCTCGCCGCGGCGGCGCGGCGGATCGACGCCCGGGACCTCCGGGTCACCGTGCCGAATTTCCTGCAGCAGACCCGCTGGATCAACGAGAAGCGCTACCTCGACGTGCTGCGCTCGTTCGGCCCGATGGGCGTGGTGCGGGCCGGCCTCGTGGCGACTCCCGCGGTGGCGCGAGAGCGCGGTGTAGGCTTCTGGGCCGCGGCCGGCGCGCTCCTCGCGGGCGATCTCGCCCGCGTTCCGGCGCGCTTCGAGGGCACCTTGCTGCTGCACCCGTATCTGGCCGATCTCGCTCTGGCCCTCGACCGGTTGGACCGCCTGGAGGCGCTGCTGGGCATCCTGCGCCGGCGGCAGCCGCGAGCCCGGATCGGCCTTCACTCGAACCTCTGGCGCGACGCCGTCAACGCCGCGGCCCTGCTCGAGAGGCCGCCCGAGGCGCTGTCGCTCCTCGCCTCGCCCAGCGGCCGGACCCTGGCGGGGGCGCGCGCCGCCCTGGAGCTGGATCCTTCCCTGCACGGCATCGAGCTGACCGCCGAGGTGGGACCCGCGCCGCTGCCGGTCCACCGGTTGGCTCACGGCGAGCCGGAGCGTTGGACCGGAGGGACCGGCGCCGTGCTGATCAGCGGCTTCGCCGACAGCCGGCTCTTCGCCGCCGCGGCGCGCGGCCGGGCGGCGCGCTGGGAGCAGGCGTTCGCCGGCACGGCGCCACCCGAGGGCCTGTGGTGAAAGAGGATCGAGGATGAGCGCCATCGACGTGTTGCGCGGCTGGCTGGCCGAGCCGGCGCTACGCGAGATCGATCCGGACAGCTCCCAGTTCACCCAGGCCCACCGTCAGATCCTGGAGCGCAAACGGCTGCTGCGGGGCCTCTTCACCGAGTTCTGCGCGCGCTGTCTGGAGGCGGACCGCCGCTACTTCGCCGGCTGCCCCGCGCGGCTGCGCCTGGAGATCGGCAGCGGCGCCGGCGTGATGAAGGAGACCTTCCCGGAGGTCGTCACCAGCGACGTCAAGTGTCTGGCGGACGTCGACCTGGTGCTCCGCGGAGAGGATCTCCCATTCCCGGACGGCAGCGTCCGGGCGGTCTACGGGATCAATGTCTTCCACCACGTCTCCGATCCGCGCGACTTCTTCCGCGAGGCCGTCCGGGCGCTCGCTCCGGGCGGCGGCCTGGTGCTGATCGAGCCGTATTACGGGCCCCTCGCCCGGCTGCTCTTCAAGCGGCTCTTCACCCAGGAGTCCTACGAGATGGACGTGGAGGAGTGGCCCCGGCACAGCCGCGAGCAAGTGGCTTCGGGTGCCAACCAGGCGCTGTCCTACGTCGTCCTCAAGCGCGACCGGGCGCAGTGGGAGCGGGAATTCCCCGCCCTGGAGCTCGTCGCCGATGAGCCCCATACCCATCTGACCTACATCCTGAGCGGCGGGGTCAACTTTCGCCAGCTCGTCCCGTCCGGCCTGGGCGAGCTGCTGGCCGCTGTCGAGAGGAAGGCTGGATTCTTGAATCCTCTCCTGGCCCTCCAGCACACGCTGGTGATCCGCAAGAAGCGGGAGTCTCAGCCTGCGACGGTTTCGATTCCCAGGTCGTGAAAGCCTTCCCGGAGCCCTGGGCCGCCCAGCAGCACGCCCAACCGGTAGCGCCCTGCCGGGAGCGCGGCTTTGTCGATCGTGACCTCGAACCCGGGATCTTCCCGGTCGAGCCCGTAGATGTTCGCGACATCGGGGCGTGTCCTGCGGGAACAGGCGACGGAATAGCAGCGGTCCGCCGAGCGCAAGACGAGCTTGATCCAGTCGCTCTCGCCTCCCCATTCATCCGAGAGGAAGGCCCAGCCGATGACGACGAGCCGGCTCGCGCCATCCTGGAGGGTATCCACGAAGGCCGGTGCGCGCGCCGGGTCGGGGGGGGGCGGCGGCGGGCACGCCACGATTCCACGCTCCTGCTGCGGGGCCGGCGTGCCGAGAGGTGGCGGGCCAGGCGGTGAGACGCGCTGGGCCAGGAGATAGAGGTTGTCCCCGCGGTCCTCGAGCGTGCCGCCGGTGGTCTGGAGGATCTTCTGGAGCTCCTGCCGCCGGCGATCCAGGATGACCGGCTCGCCGCTGTAGTCCACCGCGACGATCGGCACTTCGTCGTAGTCGAAGCGGTCCCGCGTTTCCGCACGGCGGACCACGAAGCCGTGGAGCTCCAGCAGTCTCTTCATCTCCGCCAGGGTGAACTCACGGTTGTGCCGGCCGTGAACGCCGGTGTCCGGATGGTACAGATCGAAGTAGTTGTAGCCGTCGAGCATGCAGGCGAGGTTGGTCAGCCGCAGGGCGTTGGGCAGCGAGATGACGAGATGTCCGCCGGGGGCGAGCAGGCGGCGGATCTTGCGGAAGACCGGCAAGGGGTTCACCACCAGGTGCTCCAGCGTCTCACAGAAGAAGATCAGGTCGAAGCTCGCGGCCGGAAAGGGATAGCGCGGGACGACTTCGAGATTGAAGAGCGGATAGGTGAAGGTCCACTCCTCCGCGAATGGCCCGCTGCGCAGGTGGTGCGTGGCCGAGCCGACCTCGCCGGAGAAAATATTGTGATCGAAGAAGTTGCCGGCCTGCACCGTGGAGCCCGGAAAGAGCCGCCGGAGCAGGATGTGGAAGAAGTAGGGATTGCCTCCGAGCTCCAGAATGCGGCCGCCCGCCGGTAACGGGACGAGCTGCAGCGTATGGAGGAACCGCTGGAGCGCGTCGCCGACGTAGCGCGCCGTGAACCCCGGCGGCGTGCCCTCCAGCTCGATGCTCATGAGATAGTCCCGGATCGCCAGCTTGGAAGTCTCCAGAAGCCGCCGGAACAGTTCTTCGTCCCCCGCCTGCGCGGCCGCCGCCAGCCGGTCGAGAGTCTGTCGGATTTCGTCAACGTTCATCGTCCCCTCAGAGGTCGGGCCCCGGAGCAGTCGCGGTCTCCAGCGCCGCCAGCGCCGCAGGAGACCGCGATCTATCGAGTGTGGGATCGGTCTGCTCATTCCCTGGAGCCCCGGATTCTATTGGAAGTATCCGAAGACATCCAGGATCACGTCGACCTGCCCGCCGGCCGGCATCGCGACAGCGACCGTGAGGTTGCCGCGGCCGTCGAAGGAGAGCGGCATGACGGTGTTGTTGGCGCGGGTCCGGCTGGCTGCGAAGCTGATCGTGTTGGTCGGGGGGAGGCCGTCGCCGCCGGGGTAGAGCGTCAGGGAGCCGGCCATGGTGGGGGCATCGACGGTGACATTGAGCGCGACCGCCTTGGCGGTCGCGGGCACCCCGCAGGCCGACCTCCAGCTCGGAATGTAGGCAGGGACGTCGTGGATCGTGATCGTCCGCTGCTCGCTGGCGACGAGCTTGGGGCCGCCGTAGGTGAGGAAGCCGGACTGGCGCGAGTCGGAGACGCGGCAGGGCGTGAGGGTGTAGAAGCCGAGTGGCGGCTTGGGCAGCGGGCAGCCGGTGGTGCCCGGCGCCGTCCCCCGGCGCTGGGGACCCTGGCGGAACATCGGCCACGGCTGTGTCGCCGCCGGGGCGCCCACCAGGTTCCAGGCGTAGACGCCCAGGTCGTCCGCGTCGGTGGCGATGCGGCCCGAGGCGCCGACCAGCACCAGGGTGCCGTTGTCGTCGAGGTCGGCGACGGCCGGCCCGAACACCTGTCGGTTGGTCTCGTAGTAGACCACGCCGGGGCCGGCGGGAGGGGGAGTCCTGTCATCGGAGAGCTGGACACCGGTCTTGGCGACGTGCCCGACCTCGAAGATCAGGCTGCCGACGAAGATCGAGGGATCAGCACCGAAGCGCGCCACGATGGGCTCCTGGAGGGTGTCGGCGGAGATCCCGTTGGTCACCGGGCGCATGGGGAAGCCGGGCATGGTCGTGCCGTTGCCCTTGATGGCATAGAGCCACCCTTCCCCCGTCGGGCTGCCGTTGGTCTTGGTGACCGTGGCGACCACCTCCAGCGCGGCATCGCCGTCGAGGTTGGCCAGCGCCGGTGACGTGTGGGGATGCCCCACGACCGCCTTCGGCCATCCCGGAGGAACGCTGCCGTCCCGGCTCCAGGCGTAGATGTCTCGCCCGGTGGGGTCGGTGTAGGGTGGGGCAGGGAAGGCCGTGCCGACCACGATCTCCGGACAGCCGTCGCCGGTGATGTCGCCGACGGCGGGGGACGAGCCGATCCCGAAATTGGTGAAGCGCGGGAAGCCGGGAAACTGGGAGCCGTCGCGGCGGAAGGCCCAGAGCGCACCGCCCGTGGGAGTGTTGTAGGGAGGCGCCTCAGCGTGCACGTCGGCGCCGATGATGATCTCGAGCTTGCCGTTGCCGTCCAGATCAGCCAGGGCGGGAGAGCTGAAGATGGTTTCCCGCAGCCACTGCGGCCAGCCCGGGAGGAGGCTGGCATTGGTCCCTTTGAGGGCGTAGACACGCTGGTCGAAGGAACCGAAGACGACGTCGTCGAGGCCGTCGTCGTCGAGGTCGCCGAGCGCGGGTGTGGCCCAGACCGCGTCGGGAAATCCGTTCGGGCCGGGCTCGACGAGGTCGAGCATCCCGTTGAAGCGCCAGAGCTCCGTGCCGTCGGCGTTGAAGGCGGCGACCTGCCCCCACTGAGGCCCGACGTTGGGTGTTCCACACCCCACGACGATCTCGAGCGGCGACGTCGGGCCTCCGACCAGTTGCCCGGCGGCAGGGGAGGAGGCGATCTCGGAGGGCATGGCCTGGCCGGACGGAGACCAGCCGGCGCGGATGGTCCCGTCGCTGTTGAAGACGAGCAGACGGCCGAGGGTGGTGCCGACGACGATCTCCTGGGGCCCGCCGTTGTTGTCCAGGTCCACGACCAACGCCTTGCTGTAGGTGATGACTCCCAGGTTGTTGTTGACAACTCCCCAAGGGAAGCCGGAGTTCGGAGGGGCGGGGGTCTGGCCCCACGCACCGGCGCAGGCGAAGGACAAGACAACGAGAAAAACCAGATTGTGGCGGCTCATAGCAATACCAGTTTGGTTGAATTACGTCGAGCTGTCCAGTCGACGGCGCCTTCGTGGCTCTCGCCGCCGGCCCTCACCCTCAGGAACCGCCGAGGATCTCGAGCCGGGCCGCAGGCAGCGCCCTGGTCACCCGCGCGGCTCCCTTGCCGTCGCGCTGGAACCAGAGCATCCCCTCGACCTGGAGCTGCTCCAGCGGGTTGAACTGCCACCAGACGGCGTCCACCTCGAACGATCCGGTATCGAGCGCGAAGTTGCCGGCCTCGAGAGCGGTGGGATGGCCATCCATCGTGCCGCGCGCGGAGCGGTCGCGCAGGTCGAGCTCCATGCTGCCGTGCTGGACGCGCTCCTGCGGCGGGAAGTCCAGGCTCCAGACTCCGAACAGCTTTCCCTGGGCCACCTCGATCACGTGCAAGCCGAGCCGGTAGGCGCGTTCGCCGGCCTTCTCCGGCCGCAGGACGGCCGCGCGGAGACGGATGCGCCCGTCCCCCAGGTCGTCTTGCTCGAGGTAAGCCACGCCGGTGGGCAGAGGTGCCTTCTCCAGGCAGACGCCGGGACGTCCCGTGACGGTGCGCAGGATCTGAACGTCCGCCAGGATGACCTCGCCGGCCGTGTGATCGATCCCGATGCGGCGGCCGGCGGCGCAGCCGAGGTCGATGTCGAGGAGCCAGCCGCCGGGGCCGAGGGGCAAGGGGCTGCCGGGGCCATCGGGACCGCCGAGGCCGGCGATCTCGATCCGGCTGGCAGGGTCGAGACTGTAGAGATGCACCTGGAGCGTGCTGGAACGGCCGGCCCCGACGCCCCCGGTCTTCACCTCCTGCCCGAGCTGGGCCGAGAAGGTGGCGTCCGAGAGGGTGAGCGCGAGCTGCTCCCCTGCTCGCCAGGGGCGGTCCCAGGGCAGTCTGGCGATCACGGGGTCCCGCCGCTCGCGCAGCTCGTAACGGCCGTTGCCCGCCAGCCGGCTGAAGGCCGCCGGCTCGTACCAGGGCTCGTCGAGGGTGGCGCGGCGCCGCTCCTCGTCGAGCTCCTTCTCCACCACCGCGTAGCGGAAGAAGGCGTTCGCGGCACCCGGCGTGTCCACGTCGCCCATCCAGAGCGGCTCGCGATAGCGGATCTTGCGCTCGCGCACCAGGTAGCCCAGCCAGTGCTGGCGGAGACCGGCTTTCATGTCGAGGAGGACCCAATCGTCCGGCTCGACCTTCGCGGCCGCCCGCCCCATGTCGATCAGATCCTGATCCAGGAGCAGCGCGGACTGGAGAACGTACGACTGGGTCCATAGGCTGTTCTTGAGGTTGAGGGCGAGCAGCAGGAGCGCCGCGCCGCCGGCCAGCCAGCGGCGGAGCACGGTCCAATCCAGAGACGGTGGCACGCGCGCGCCGCCGCTGCCGCCGCGGTGGCGCCGCGCTTTCTTGGCGCCGCGCTTGGGCGGGTTGTGAGCGCGCGCTTTCTTGGCTTGAAAGCGGGGTTGAGGACGGGGTGGAACGGCAGCTTGGGGGCGGAGCTTGCGGCGGCCTTGCCCGAGCGCCGCGAATCCGGCGGCGACCAGCAGCATGACCTCGGCCACCACCGTCGTGAGGATCTTGAAATAGCCGTAGGGATACGGCACGCCCCAGCGCTGCTGGGCAACCAGGGCCGCGCTGGTCACCAGGAGCGCGGCGGTGGCGAGCCGCGCCCGCGGCCGCAGGCGCCACCAGCCATAGGCGGCCAGCGCGGCGAGAGCCAGGCCGGCGGTGTAGAGGACAGGTACGGGGACCCATCTCCAATCGTCGCCATAGGCCGCCGCGGCATGGGCGATCAGGCCGAAGACCTCGACCGGCGGGGGGAACACCAAGATATTGCCCGGTCCCCGTGTGGCGGGGTTGGACATCAGCTCGAGCTCAGCCGCCGAGCGCGTGAAGGCGAAGGCGTTGAACAGCACCGCCGCCGCCAGCGCGCCGAGCCACCAGAGAGCCGCCCGCCCCAGGGCGCGCCCGCGCGGCTCGCCGGGACGCCAGAGCCAGGCGAGGCCCCAGAAGAGGAGCACCGGGGCGAGCGCGCGCAGGGCGAAGAGCGGATAGGCCGACACCAAGCCGCTGAACAGGATCGCGAACAGCACCGCCGGCCGCCAGGCGGGCCGGCGCTGTGCCTCGATGCCGAAGGCGAGCACGAGGGGCAGGAAGCCGAGGGCGACGGCTTGCGACAGGAAGTTGTCGTAGACCGGCCAGAGCAGCAGGCTGTTGGCTCCCACCAGCGCCGCGGCCAGCAGCGCCGCGCGGCGGCGGAAGCCGAGCGCGGCCCGCGCCAGGACGTACACCGAGCCCGCCGTCAAGGCGTAGAACAGCGCCGGCACCACGGTCAGCAGCTCGTAGCTGCGTTTCCCCGTCAGCAGCCCGAGGAGGCCGACCAGGTACACGTCGCCGAGGCGCAGAAACTCGATCTGGGAGCGGATCCAGCCGAGGTAGGGCTTGCCGGCCGCGATGTCCGGCAGGCTCGGGGGAGCGCCCTGCAAGTACTCGGAGCGGACCGCGTAGGAGACGCCGTCGATCGTCCCGCCGAGCGTTGTCAGGTAGCCGAGGACGAGGAGCGGACCGACGGCCAGGAAGAAGGCGAGCAGACAGATCGCCAGCGCCGGCGCCGAGCTGCGCGGGAAGCGGCGCCGGCGCCGGTCCAGGAGGACCACGGCCCAGCCGGCCCCGGCGAGAGCGACGGGCAGCCAGAGCACGGAGCGTAGCGGCATGCCCGCGGCGCCGGCGTAGTGCGCCACGGCCGAGACCAGCGAGAAGCCCAGGAAAGGCGCGATGAACGGCAGCAGGGGGCGGTAACGCCGGGGCAGGAGCGGCCGCGCGACGAGGAACCCGCAGCCCCACAGGAGGCCGGCCGTGACGCCGACGATCCCCACCAGGGAGACGAGCAGCTTCGCGAGAGCGGCCAGAGGCGGGAGAGCCGGGAGCACGAAGGCCGTCACGGCGGAGTCGAGCCCACGAACACGACGATGACGCTCAGCTCGCGATGGTCCTGTGACCCCGCGAGCACCTCGCTCGGCCGCCAGGTACGGTCCGCCGCCAGCACCAGACGCGCCGTTTTGCGGGGGAAGCGGGCGAAGTACGGAGAGATGTCCAGTGTATAAGCGCGCGGTCCGTTTTCGGCGACGCGCACCGTCCCGAGCGGTACCTCCTCCGCCGTCGCTTCATCGACGGCGGTCACCGCGACGCCGATGGCATCCCAACCTCGTTGCGCCCGCAGATCGCTGACCGGAGCGGCGAGAATCAGTTGGAGGGAAGGCGATTTGAGGGCCGTGCGCAGCTCGCCGCGCGGGCCCATCCAGCGGTAGCTTCCTTCCCAGGGATAGAACCCTCCCACCACCGCCTGCTCCTGGGCGTCCACCCGGAAGTCTACCGTCTCCCCGGCCTCGGTTCTCATCAACCGGCCGGCGACCACCCGGGGGGCGAGCTTCGGCTCGCCGATCGCCTGCGCCCAGGCGGCGAAGACAGGGTTCAGAAGGCTGGCATCCCGCTCGCTCACCGGCTCCGGAGCGAGGCGCAGGCGGGGTCCCTCGGAGCCGATGACGTACAGCAGCATGCGTGCCGAGACACGGTTGTTGTGGACGTCGTGAAACCAGAGATTGCCGTCCGGGAACGCCAGCGGCGGCGAGCCGGGGGGCAGGCTCGCCGCGGCGGCGGCAAGGCGCTCCGCGAGCTGCGTGAGCTGGGCGAAGCGGCGCTCGTGGGCAGCGAAGATGTCGAAAGGCACGCGGTTCAGCAACGCCCGGCGGTGGAGCATCATCTCGGCTCCGAGAGCGGCAAGACAGAAGGCGAGGATCGCCGCCCGCTGGCGGAACGGCCAGCCCTGCATGCGCTCCGCGGCGGCGGCGGCGACCGCTCCCGCCAGGAGCGCCAGAGGCAGGAGCAGGGTGAAGAAATAGCGGTCGGCCTCGTAGAGCTCGCCGTACGACCAGCTCCAGCGTCCCGCGCCCACCAGCAGCAATACCCCGAGCGGACCGACGGCGGCGAGGGCGGCCACCCGCGCGAGAGGGGTGGCGCCGCGCCGCCAGAGCGCCACCAGCAGCGCGGCGATGGGAGCGGCGATGGCCAGCCCGAGGCTCGGCCAAAGGATCATGTTGGCGAGCCGCGAGCCGCCGAGCGGCAGGCCGAGCCCCGGGAGAACGTAGCGGTAGGGGGTGACCGCGAGCAGAAAAGCGGCGCGCGGAATCCCTTGGAGCGGATGGAGCACGGGGCTGTGGCCATAAAGGCGCGTGTAAAAGAGGGCGGTCGCCAGCGCGCTGCCGCCCATGGCGAGCAGACAAGAGGCCGTGAAGGCCCCGAGGGACCGCCGCCGGGCGCCGGCGCGGCGGCGCTCGAATTCGTCGAGGAGCAGAGGTCCGACCAAGAGAGGCATGAGGCTGCTCGCCGAGAGGAGAGCCAGCAGGCATCCAGCCCCCGCCAGGAGGCGCGCGCGCAGCACGCCCAGCGTCCCGCGGTGTGCCAGGGCCAGCAACGCGCCCGACAGGCCGGCGAGGCCGATGGGCACGCCCGTCGCGGTGACCAGCCAGACCATCATCGACGAGAGGCCGCAGGGGAGCACGTACGCCAGCCCGGCGGCCAGGGCCGCTGCCGGACGTCCGCTATAGCGCAGGGCCAGGAGGCCCAGGAACCAGGCCGTCAGCAGGTGCGCCCCGAAGACCGCCAGACGGAAGGGAGTGGCGTCGATGCCGAACCACGCGGCGCTGGCCTGGAAAGCCATGCGCACGAGGGGCATGAGATGCTCGTTGTGAGGCCGGAATGCCGCGTCCCAGTAACCCACCTTCCCCGCCAGGACGTCGGCCGCCAGATTGAGACAGTCGAGGTCGTCGTACGCATACGCGGTCCGGAACGTCGGGTAAAACTGGATGAGCCCGACGGCGAGGACCACCAAAGCCAGGGCCACGGCGGTGCCGGCCTGCGGAATCCATCCGCTCCTCGGGACCTTCGGATCGTCTTGAAGCATGGCGCGAGATCCTAGCATGCGCAAGAGCCGGTCCTTCTACCGGGATCGGGGGCCCAGCCATCGCCGGCGCAGGGCCCAAAGGTACCAGTAGAGGTATTTGGGCAGCCAGGCGGCGAGGCGGAAACGGCTCTCTCCCGCCGTCCGGTCGCGCCATGTGGCGGGGATCTCTTCCACCCGCTCGCCGGCGAAGTGGGCCTTGACCGTCAGCTCGAGGGCGAGACAGAAACCCGCCGTGCTCTCGATGGGCGTCCGCGACAGGAAGTCGCCGCGATAGGCCTTGAAGCTGTTCGTCGGATCGCGGGTCGGCAGGCCGGCCAACCAGCGCAGGGAGACGCCCGCCGTCCGGCTCAGCAAGCCTTTCAGCCAGGGGCCGCCGATCTGCCGGCCTCCGGGCATGTAGCGGCTGGCGCACACCACGGCGGCCCCCGCCTCGGCGCGCGCGATCATCGCGTCGACGATGCGGTAGTCGTCCGAGAGGTCCACCATGGTGACGAGGACGACCGGCGCCTCGGCGGCGCGCATCCCCGCCTCGATCGCATAGCGCACCCCCTTGCCCAGCGTGTTGTGAACGAGCCGCAGCCGCGCCGGCTTCGCTGCCGCCGGCAGGGCGGCCAGCGCCGGCAGGGTGTCGTCCTGGGGGATGTCGTAGCACACCAGCAGCTCGTAGCCCGGCGGCAGCTCCGCGACGGCGGCGCGGCAGAAGGGGCCGATGCTCTCGGCTTCGTGGAAGACCGGGACGACGACGGAGTACCGCAGTGTCTCGCGGCTCACGGCTTGCGCGCCCAGGTCACCACGAAGGTTCCGAACCAGCGGCCCAGCCCCACCTTCTCCCACAGCCGGTCGGCGCGGTTGTAGAGCCCCAGCAGGGCGTTGAGCCCCTGCGGCGCCACGGCGCGGTAGGGGATGTCGGATTGGCAGCGCTGGCCGATCGCCGCGAAACCGGACTGCCGGAAAGCCCGGCGCAGCTCCGCGGGGAGCAGCGGCTGCTCGTCCGGGCTGACCCCCTCGGGCTTGTAGAGCGGGCTCCGGGGATGGCGGAACAGCAGCATCGCGGGGTGCAGCAGGTTGGGGTCGAAGGCGAAGGCCCAGCCTCCCGGCCGCAGGACCCGCAGCGCTTCGGCGAGGGCGGATGGCCGGTCCGCCAGGTGATGGAGGACGCTGCTGAAGGCGACCACGTCGAAGCTGTCGCCGCTGAAGGGCAGGCGGCAGGCGTCCGCCTGCGCCCACCCCGTCGCCGCGAACCGCGCCTGCGCCAGCCGCAGGGAGCCGAGGGAGAGATCGAGCCCGACATAGGAAGAGCTGCGGTCCAGGTAGATCCGGCGGGACTGGCCCGTCCCGCAGCCGACGTCCAGGAGCCGCAGCTCCCCGCCGGCGAGGACCGCGGGGACCGCGGCGGCGAAACGGGCGGCCAGCGTCTCCCAGCCGCGCTCGGCAAAGGGATTGAAGTCGCCCTGCGCGTGAACGAGCTGGTCGAAATAGACGCCGTCCCGCGGACCGGGGGCCTCCGCGGGGGACTCCCTCAGATCCGTCCCGCGGCGATCTCGCGCTCGACCCAAGGGATCACCTCGTCCAGCACCGCTGCAAGCGGCGTGCTCGCCTCGAATCCCAGAGCTTCCCTGGCCTTGCGTGTTTCCGGGATCCGCATCTGCACGTCGTGGGGATAGGGAGGATCGGAGACGTAGCGGAACGGTTTGTCGACGCCGCGGATCTTGCACCACACCAGCTCCGCCAGCTCGAGGACGGTCGTGGCGGTCGGAGTCGAGAGGTTGAAGTCCTCGTTGCGCGCCGCCGGATGGAGCATGGTGGTGATGATGCCGCGCGCCAGGTCGCCGCCGTACGTGTAGCAACGCACCTGGCCGCCGGCCCCCAGGATGTGGAGCGGGTCCTGCCCCTTGAGCACCTTCTGCACCAGATCGGGCAGGACGTGGCTCATCGCCAGCTTGATGTTGCCGCTCGGGATCTCCTTGTCGCCGAGGGCGCGGCCCTCACCGATGCCGACGCAGTTGAAGGGGCGGCAGATCGAGTAGGGCAGCCGGTATTGCTGCCAGGCGCCCTGCGCGAAGTACTCGCAGGCCAGCTTCTGGAAGCCATAGGTGCTCGACGGCGGCGGACACTGTTTCTCGTGCCCTTCCGGGCTGGGGAACACGGCGGCGTTCTCGTAGACCATGCTGCTGCTCAGCACGGTGATCTTCTGCAGCCGGTGGTGGCGGTGGGCGTGGATCGCGGCGTCGAAGGCCGCGGCGGTGATGCGCTCGTTCTCGGCGAGCAGATCGTAGGCATATTCGTGGAAATAGGAGATGCCGCCGATCCGCGCGGCGCAGGCGAGGAAGTGGTCGCAGTCGGCGAGCAGGCTGCTGAGCAGCTCCACGTCCTTGGCGTCCGCCTGCACGAAACGGTAGCTCGGATGGCTCTGAAAGCTCCGCTCGACGGCGCCATACTTCGAGAAGTTGTCGATGCCCACGACCTCATGGCCGGCTTCCAGGAGCTGCTGCACCACATACCCGGCGATGAAACCGGCCGAGCCGGTGATCAGGACTTTCACGGTTCAAGACTCCGCGCGGAGAAGGAGAAGCGAAATGGATGAGCTCAAACCAGGGAGGCCACGGCCGCGGGCACCCCGGCGGGAAGAGCGGACGGTACGGAAAGGCTCCAGATGTCGATGACCACCTTCCCCGCGAGCGGGGGCAACCGGCGGTAATCCTCGTGCGGGGTCGCGACGAAGAGCACATCGGCTTCGGCGAGCACGCGCTCGAGCGGCACCAGGCTGGGATCCTTGACGTAGGGATCCGTGCAGAGGACGGCGCGCGCCTCGAGCGCCAGCAGCTTGCGCAGCTTGTAGCTCAACGAGTCGCGGGGGTCGTCGCTCTCCGCCTTGAAAGCCATGCCCAGAATGCCGGCGGTGAGCTGGCCGAGATCCACTTTCTGCTTGGCGAGGCCGATGAGATGGCTGGGCAGGCCTTCATTGACCAGCATGGCGGCGTGTCCGAGCATGAAGTGGTTCTGGCTGAAGGCGGCGAGCTGCATCGTATCCTTGACCAGGCAGGGACCGGCGGCGAAGCCCGGCCCCGGCATGCCGGCCATGCGCGGATAGTTGTGGCGGCAGCCGTGGAGGATGCGGTCGAAGTCCACGCCGCAGCCGCTGGCCAGCACGTAGAACTGGTTGACCGTGGCGAATTGGATGTAGCGCCAGGAGTTCGTCATCAGCTTGCAGAGCTCGGCCTCCATCGGCTCCATGTCGACGAGCTCGGGCGTGAACCTGGCAAAGAGGCCGCGGACCGCCGCGAGCGTCTCCGCGTCGAAAGCGCTGATGATCTGCGGCAACTGCCGGAACTCGCGCAGGCTGTACCCTTGCGCCACCCGCTCCGGACAGCAGGCGACCCGGATCCGCAGCCCCAGACCGGTAAGATAGCGCTGGATCCTCTGGCTCGTCCCGGGGAAGACGGTGCTGCGCAGGATGAGGACCTGTCCGTCGCGCAGGTGCTCACGCGCGCCTTCGAGGACGCGGTCGATGGCGACGAAGCTCGGGTTGAGGTGCTCGTCGAGGGGGGTGCCGATGATCATGACCAGGAAACGGCACCGGCTCATGAGGTCGGGCCGGTCCTCGACGACCAGGCGCCCCGTGGGCAGAACGCGGCCCAGGATCTCCTCGGCGCCCTCCTCCGCGAACGGCATCACGCCGGAGCGGATCTGCCCTACCTTTTCGCGGTCGATGTCGTAGATGACGGTGCGCAGCCCCGAGTCGGCACAGATCAGGCCGAAGGGCAAGCCGACGTGTCCGGCGCCGCCGATCACGCAGACATCATAAGGAAAGGTGTTTTCCGCCATAGCGTTCCGGAACGGATTGTATTCCGGGGATCGCGGGCTGTAAAGCAAAGACGCCGGCACCGGCCGTCGCCGGGCCGCCGGGCCGGCGTCTGAGACACGCCGCGACCGTGGTATCCTTCCCGCCGCCTTGACTGAAGAGAAGAGCCCGGAGCGGCTCAAGCTGAGCGTCGTCATCCCTGTCTACAACGAGCGTTTTCTCGTCGCGGAGCTGCTCACGCGTGTCCTCGCCGTCGAGGTGCCGGAGATCTCGGAGATCGAGATCGTGGTGGTGGACGACGGCTCCAAGGACGGCAGCACCGAGATCCTGCGCCGCTTCGCCGCCGAGCACCCCGATCGCATCCGCCTCTTCGAGCAGGTCAACCAGGGCAAGGGCTCCGCCATCCGGCGCGGTCTCGCGGCGGCCACCGGCGACCTCATCGTCTTCCAGGACGCCGACCTCGAATACGACCCGCGGGACTACGCCCGTCTGGTCCGCCCGTTCCTGGAAGACGGCGCCGACGTCGTCTACGGCTCGCGCTACCTGCCCAGCGAGCGCCGCCGCGTCCTCAACCACCGCCACTCCATGGGCAACCGCATCCTCACCGCGATGAGCAACTGGCTCACCGACCTCGACCTGACGGACATGGAGACCTGCTACAAAATGTTCCGGGCGCCGCTCCTCAAGTCGATCCCGATCCGCTCCAACGACTTCGCCATGGAGCCGGAGATCACGGCCAAGATCGCCAAGCGCGAGTGCCGGGTCTTCGAGGTGCCGATCAGCTACCTCGGGCGCACCTACCGCGAGGGCAAGAAGATCGGCTTGAAGGACGGCTTCAAGGCGCTGAGCGCGATGATCAAGTTCTGGCTCCTGGACGACGTCTACGCCGAGGACGAGTACGGCTCGCACATCCTGCACAGCCTGGAGCGGGCGCAGAGCTTCAACCGCTGGATGGCCGAGTCGATCGCGCCCTGGGCCGGCGCCCGCGTGCTCGAAATCGGCGCCGGCATCGGCAACATCACCACCTGGCTCCTGCCGCGCGACCTCTACGTGGCGAGCGACATCAACCCGCACTATCTGCACTACCTGCGCAATCTGGCCCTGGGCAAGCCCTACCTCCAGGTCGACCGCATCGACCTCGAGGACCCGGCCTGCTTCACCCCCTGGGAGGAGCAGTTCGACACCGTGGTCTGCCTGAACGTGCTGGAGCACGTCCGCGATCCGCTGCTCGCGCTGCGCAACATGGCGCGCGCGCTGCGGCCCGGAGGCCGGCTGGTGCTCTACGTGCCGCAGGGGCAGCATCTCTATTCGAGCCTCGACGAGGTCCTCGGCCACCGCTGCCGCTACTCGCGGGAGATGCTCGCCGGGGAGCTCGCGGAGACCGGCTTCACTCTCGAGCATTTCCAGGATTTCAACCACTTCGCCATCCCCGGCTGGTTCCTCAACGGCAAGATCCTCAAGCGGCGCCACTTCAGCCGCCTGCAGCTCAAGATCTTCAACATGGTGGTCCCCCTCATCCGCCGCCTCGATCCACTGGTCCCCGGCCGCGGCCTCGGTCTCATCGCCGTCGCCCGGCGTAGCTGAAGGGGACGGAAAGCCAGGTATCCTTGACCGCGCCCGCCCAGCCCGGCCCGCCCATCCTCGTCGCCGGGATGCACCGCTCGGGCACCTCGCTGGGCGCCTCCTTGCTGGCCGCCCTGGGCGTCGACATGGGCGAGCGGCTCCTGCCGGCGGACGCCGCGAACCCGCGCGGCTACTTCGAGGACCTGGACTTCCTGGCCCTCGACCGCAAGCTCGTGCGCGACGCCACCCCGGAAGGCGAGGCCGGCCACGCGGACTGGGGCTGGACGGAGAGCGGACGGTTCGACCGCGGCCACCTCGACGCCGGCCGGCCGGCTGCCCGGGAGCTCATCGCGGCGCGCGCCGGCAGCGGACGCTGGGGATGGAAGGACCCGCGGGCCAGCCTGCTCCTCGACTTCTGGGACGGCCTGCTGGGCGACGCCCGCTACCTCCTGCTCTACCGCTTCCCCTGGGAAGTGGCCGACTCCATGCAGCGCCTCGGCGCCGCCGTGTTCCTCGACCACCCCGAATACGCCTACCGCATCTGGACCTTCTACAACCGGCATCTGCTCGACTTCCACCGCCGGCACCGGGAGCGCTCGCTCCTGGTGAGCGCCGATGCCCTCCAGGACCAGGTCGCGGCCTTCGCGGCGCTCGCCGCGGCGCGTTTCGGCTTGCCGGTTCCCCCGGAGAGCGCGCCGCTCGGCGATCTCTTCGGCGGCGACCTCTTCCGCCGCGTCGGCGGCTCCGATCCGCTGATCGCCCTGGTCGCGGCGGCCCATCCGGACTGCGTGAGTCTCCTCGCCGAGCTCGACGCCGCCGCCGACCTCTCGGCCTCCGGGCTGTGGTCGGCGGCGCCGCTCTCCGGTGCCCGGCTCGACGGCCGGGAGCGTGCGGTCAGCCTGTCGATCGTCATCCCTTGCCACGACGACGGCGAATTCCTCATCGAAGCCGTGGCGAGCGCCGAGCGCAGCGCCCCGGAAGCCGCCGAGCTGATCATCGTCAACGACGGCTCGCGCGAAGCGCGCACCCTGGAGATCCTGAGCCTTCTCCGCCAAGCCGGCTACCATGTCATCGACCAGGACAACGCCGGCCTCGCCGCGGCGAGGAACCGCGGCATCGGCGAGGCGCGGGGGCGCTACCTCCTGCCCCTGGACGCCGACAACCGTCTGCATCCCGGCTTCCCGCAGGCCGCCCTGCGCATCCTCGACGCCGACGCCGAGGTCGGGATCGTCTACGGAGACCGCCAGGAGATCGGCTGCCGCTCCGGGAGGGTCGCGGTGCCCGAGCTCGACCTCGACAGCCTTCTGCGGTCCAATTTCATCGACGCCTGCGCCGTCCTCCGCCGCGAGGTCTGGGAGCAGTGCGGCGGCTACGACGGCGGCATGCCCGCCATGGGTTGGGAGGACTGGGACCTCTGGCTGGGCGCCGCGGAGCGCGGCTGGCGCTTCCACCGCCTCCCCGACGTCACCTTCGACTACCGCGTGCGGCCGGGCTCCATGGCCTCCGGCCTCCTCCGCGCCGAGGTCGGGGTGCCCCTGCGGCTCCACATGATCGACAAGCACTACGCTCTCTACCGGCGCCGCCTGCCCACCCTGCTGACGGCGCAGCACGAGACCGCCCAGGTGCAGGCCCGGCTGGACCACCTGCTGCAAGAACGGGAACGGCTCCTTGCGGAGCAGCATCAGGTCTCCGCGGAACGCGACCGTCTCCAGGCCGAACGCGACCATCTCCAGGAGGAACGGGACCGGCTCCAGGAGGAAGGGGACCATCTCCAGGAGGAACGGGACCATCTCCAGGAGGAACGGGACCATCTCCAGGAGGAACGGGACCGGCTCCTGCCCGTCCTGAAGGATCGCGAACGGCTCCATCGCGAGCTGCAAGCCTGGCAGCAGCGCGTCGCCGCCATGGAGAGCACCAGCGCCTGGCGTCTGCGGAAGCTCCTTCTCCGGCTTCGCCGGCGGTAGGGGCTATGCGATGACTCCGACTCCACAAAGGAATCAGCAAGCCCACCAGTTCTGGGAGCAGCGGTATGTCTCCGATCCGGAGCTCGGCTCCGGTGTCGGCTCGAAAGGGCTCTGGAAGCAGCGGAAGCTCGACCTGCTCTCCCAGGTTCTGCGCCGCCACCGGATCCGCAGCGTCCTGGACCTCGGGTGTGGTGATCTTCAAGTGCTGCGTGATCTCCCGCAGCTCAGCGAGCTCGAGTACACCGGAATCGACTTTTCGGCCGAGGTGATTGCCCGCAACCGCGTTCAGTTCCCTCGGCTGAGATTCATCCAGGCCGACCTCGGCGATGTCGGCTCGCTCGGCATCGAGCCGCCCGACCTGGTCATCTGCTTCGATGTCCTGTTCCACATTCAGGACTCCGCCACATATCAGAGCATCTGCAGGTACATGTTCAACTCCGGCGCCCGGGCTCTCGCCTTGACCTGCGCCGTCGGCCGCACCGATACGAACGGCGTCAACCTCTGGTATCGCGACTTCTGGCAGGAATGCCAGGGACTCGGCCTGGCTTATGTCCGCAAGATCGAGCGCGGATTTCGCCTGCCCTTCGAGCGGCTCATCGCGTTCGACCTCGCCGAGCCGGGCCGGGACCAAACGACGGAGGTCGTCTACATGTGCTCTCCCGACCGCGAGGAACAGCTCGCGGCGTCGATCGGCAGCCTGCTTCGATCGGGCACCTCGTTCGACCGGGTTGCCGTCTTCTGGATCGGCGAACGGCCGCCGCCGTGCTTCGGCGACCCGCGGATCGCCATGATTTCCAGCCCTCCACTTTTCGGGGACTACTTTTTCGGGAACAAGGTGTACCTCTGCACGCGCCGGGCCGCGCGCATCGTTTTTCTCGATACGGACACTTTCGTCCTCCGGCCTCTTGATCTCTTGTGGGATGGTCAGCGGGCCGATTTTCTCGGCCGGGTAGGCACCGCCTACGGGGAAGTCGGTTGGGATAGGACCGCGTGGAGCCGGGCTCTTGCCTCCTTCGGCGGTGCGGACACACCGATGTACAACTGCGGGCTTCTCGTCTTCCAGAATCAAGCGCACAGGCGCATCCGAGAGGATTGGGAGAAGAAAATCGAGATGTACCTCCGCGCCGAGCTCCCGCCTCCGTGGAAGGACGAAAGGATGCCCGAGCAGTGGGCTCTCGCGCTGGCGCTGGCGGCCGGAAACGTGTCGCAGGTCGCCCTTGGCCCCGATCACCACGCGTTCGGCTGGGCCGACGATCCCTGGTCGCAGGCGGTCGTCCTGCACACGGGCATGGAGCACTACGCCCGGTACCAGCGTGAGCTCGGATCGGACGCTGCGGCGCTCGCCGATGAGCGCGCTGATGAAAGTGAGCTGCGCACGCGAGCTCTTCTCCTCGAGCGGGAGCTGGTGGCGCTTCAGGCCTCACGGGCACTGGCTCTAGGAAGACTTGCCGTAGGCATGGTTCGGCTGATGGGATCTCTCGTGCGCCTGGACGTCCACGACGCCAGAAACCAGTGGCGAGCTTTGCGGTCGGCCACACGGCTCCTGATTGCGAAGCGTCTTCGACGAGCTGATCTCTCCGGCTAGGAGCCTGCGCCGCACGAACAAGAAGCCTCTCACAGAGCACACCGCTCTTGCCCGAGCGTCGCGAGCCGGTCTCCTGCTTCTTCTCGCCGCCCCGGCCTGGTCGAGGGTTGCGGAGTCGCCGCTCACCCAACTCGCGGCGCGCATCACCGCCATCTGTCCGCGCGTCACCCGGCAACGCGTCCACAGCGCGGCGGCGCGCGGACGCATGGGGATCTTGTCGAAACGGATGGGCACGCCGAGGTCGACGCGGATCTTACTGATCGCGTTGCCCAGATCCTCGAAGGAGAAGCCCGGATCGGCTCCGACGTCGCTGACCACGATGTAGCGGCAGCGGCGCAGCACCATCTCGTAGAGGCCGAGGTTCTCGAAGTGCCCGCCGTCGGAGAGATAGACGGAGCGTAGAGAAGGCGGCCGGGTGGCGAAAGATCAGCGGTCTTCTCGGCTCCCTGCCGTCACGCAAAGTGACGGAGAAACCAGTCGGGCCGGAAGGCGAGGACCGCGATCCCCGGGAGCGCCGGCAGGATCGCCAGCAAGCACCATTCGGCGTACCAGCCGCGCCAACCGGTCAGCACGCCGAGCGCACCGGAGGCCAGCAGCGGCAGGCCCAGCAGGAAGAAGAGGTCGCGCCGCACCAGGAACAGTGCCGAGAGCAGCAGCGCCGACGCCGAAATCGCCGTCCACTTGAGCACGGAGGCCTGCCGGATCGCCATGAGCCCGGCAGCGCCATTGGCAGCCAGCAGATCGAGAGTGCGGAGGTTTTCCGTCACGTCGAAGACAGCCGCGGCTGCAGCCAGCACAGCCGCCGCCGCTCCGACGGCCAGCCAGACGCCGCCGCGCTGCGCGAGGAGTGCGGCGAGTCCGGTGTAGAGCAAGAGATAGGCGGCGATAAAGAGGAAATCGATCCGCAGGTTGCGCCGCAAGGGAGCGCGGCGCGGGTCGTCCGGACGGTCGCCCGCGATCAGGCGGTAGAGCTCGGCAGATCCGCCCAGCTCAAGGCTGATCAGAGCCCCGCCGAAATGCAGGTCTTTCTGCTTGACGAAGTCCTTCGCCTCCGGGGACAACTTGGGCGGCTGCATGGTCAGGCCGATGGCGATGACCAACAGGGCCAGAATCCCGACTCCTCTCACCAGCCAGGTCAACTCGAGACTGTCCATGTCGAGATCTCCGATCTCCGGTTGGTCGCGTCCTGTCGCAAGAGATGATATCCGCTATTCCTGGGCGAGCTTCGAGGCCAGGCGGATCAGCCGGTCGTTGATCTCATTGACGCGCTCCTCGATCCGGCGCAGGCTCGGGGGAGTCCCGAAAGGCTCGACCAAGTCCTGGGCCGCGTCATCTGCCTTGGCGCTCGCGCACTCCTGAGCCACCTGGCTGAAGTAATCGGCCGGCGCAAGGCGAGCTGCGTGGAGAGCGTCCACCGCGGCGCTCACCGTGAAGGGGATATCGCCCTTCAGGAGCCGGGCCAGATAGTTCCTCGCCTTACCGACCTCAAGCGAGAGCTGGCCCAGCGACCTGCCGCGGAGCATCTGTTGAAGGACTCCCCTCGCAATCCGGACTTCCCGCGCCTCGTCCTCTCTGACCATACATGGAGTGTACCAAGGCTACGGCCTTCGTACAAAGCTTTGGCGCGGACCTCGAAGGGAGCGGAGCTTCGCCGGGATCCTCACTCCCGAACCGCCTCTCCCGGGCGGCGGGAGCACGGGTGGCAGAGGGGACGCGGGTGAGGGTTGCGGAGTCGCCGCTCACCCAACTCGCGGCGCGCATCACCGCCATCTGTCCGCGCGTCACCCGGCAACGCGTCCACAGCGCGGCGGCGCGGAGCCGGGAGACCGGGGAGAGCGCGCACAACGCCGCGCTCCGCTCGCCCGTCATCTCCAGACGTTTGCACATCACCGAAACCAGCTTGCGGGTCACCTCGATGCGGATCTGCAACAAAAGGAGACGCTGACGCATCACAGCGCTGAGGATGCGCAACACTGGAGTCCCGGATTCTGTGTTGCGGACCGCGGGCGAGGTCACCGGCATCCCGAGCTCAATGTTCCAAACCGGCTCCCGCAACATGGAAATCCCGAATTCTGTGTTGCAATTCGCCACCTGCAACACAGAAACCTCGGTCTCTATGGTGCAAACCGCCGGTCAGGCCACAGAAATCTCGGGCGCAGTAGTGCAATTCGACACACCGATGACCGGGGCCGGGATCTTTGTGGTGCGCCGGGAAGGCGCGACGGCTGAAAACCGGGTTCCTGTGCTGCGAAAGCGCACACCGGCAGTGGAGAAGAGCCTTTCGGTGCTGTGGAAGCATCGCCCTGCAACACAAGGGCGGCGACAACCTGTCGCTGACCGCAGTAAACCCGATCACCCGAGTCAACTTGACGTAGACTGCGTCCATGGCGGCGGACGACCCGGTCGTGGAGGCACTGCGCAAGGCGCTGAACGGACGCAAGGACGTGCGTCTGGCGCTCCTCTTCGGCTCCAGGACCCGCGGCCGGGCGCGCCCCGACTCCGACGCGGACGTTGCCGTGCTCGGCAGAGACCTCAACCTGCTGGCTCTCGCGACCGACCTCAGCGATGCGGCGGAGGTCGAGGTCGACGTGGTGAGCCTGAGCGATCCGGGCTATCCCCTTCTCAACGCCCTGCTGCGGGACGGCATCCTCCTCCACGAGGGAGAGCCCGGCGCCGCGGCGGCGTGGCGGTCGCGCGCCTGGCTCCAGGCGGAGACGGACCGGCCCTGGTTCGAGCGCATGCGGGACGCCTATCTCCGGCGCCTCGCCGAGGGCCGGCATGGTTGATCTCAACGTCGTGGCCATGAAGCTGAGCGAGCTCGCGGACCGGATCAGCCGAGGTCGGCGCTTGGGTCGAAGGCCGTGGCTCGCCGACAGGCTAGGCTCCGACGGTTCTCACCATTTCGCTCCCGGCCGTGTCTTTCTATGGAAGAGGGCCTTCCGCCCCGGTGAGGCCGCGCTGCTTCCCTGGCGCGCCGATTGGCTCTATGCTCTCTCTTGTCGGCTGTTCCTTGAAAACTGACGTACCTGTCCGAGCTCCGGGCCGAGGCGGTATCCCTGATCTTCACGGAGGGTTTGAGCCCTCGGTCCGTTCCGAGCGTCTGCGCTGGCCGAAGAGACTCCGCTCCGCACGTCATCCTGAGACGAGGACCGAGGCGAAGGATCTGGGAGGTGGAAAGCTCCGCCTGCCCGAGCTGTCCCCTCGTCCCTCGCGTCACGATGACAGGTTGAGCCGCGCTCTCCCGGGGGACGCTGGCTCGCCGGCCCAGCCTCTCCACGACGGGGACATGGGTCGAGATGTCGGTCATCGCGGCGCGGAGCCGGCTGGCCGCCTGACGCGCCTGACGCGGTCAAGCCTTGACTTCGATGAGCCGACAGACGATGCTTATGGCGGAGGCTCGGCCCAAGAGCTGCTGGTTTTGGTGGCTCCGCAAGCATTGCCTCCTTTTTCATTCTCCGACTTGCCTGGCCTCGTATGGATCCGGCACGAAAATGATGCCGTAGGAATTGTAAACGGCCCCGTCGCGGTATCCCTCCCCACGGAACTGAAGCTGAGCGAGCCATCGGCCGTAGTCGTCGACAATCTCCGGCCGACTGGGCGCGTCCATTCCCCGAGTCGGCAGACGAAAGCCCCAATTTACGCAATAGATCGCCAAGTCTGCGGCTTGGACCGGGTAGGCCATGTCGGATGAGACAAAAAACGGCGCTGGAACGATCCATGCTGACCGGTAACGCCCCGCTCTTGTCTTCCGAAAGTACGCCTCGAGGCGTCGCACGAAGCGCCGGTCTTCGGTCTTCTCCACTTCATCCATCACGAGCAAGCCATGCTGCTTCTCTTGCTCCAGGAAATAGAAGTAGCGCTCGAGAAGAAACACCTGATCCTTCCGCAGATACTCCTCCGCCTCGTGCGTGTCCGGCTTGATGACGCTGCGCGGGATAGCAGCGGCGAACAAGCGTGCTTTGTGTTGCCTGAGGAGCTCGAACATTCCAGTCGCCATCTCCAGCGATGCCTGCCCATAAGCCGTGAACTCCAATCTGGTCGGTGCTTTCTTCTCCAGGCCTTTGGTGAGAAAGCCGCGGCAGTGCTTGCGACGCTCCTCGTCAGGCATCGGCCCCCCTTGGGCCGCCCACTTGAACCGGTCCTTGTCCAGAAGCTTGCAGCCTTTCAATTCGGCCTTGAACTGATGTAGCGTGGTGCCAAAGGAAGCGAGCTCAAGGCGCTGCATGTCCTGAACAAACGGCCAGAGCTCGGAAGCATGAAGCGCCACGCCTCCGCGAACTTCGTAGGGCATAGTCCGATGGTCGTGGCCGCTCTCATCCAGGAAAAGCAGATAGCTCATTCGGAAGCCTCAAGGCAATTGTCCTAAAAAAAGGGCGCCACCCGACCGCGGCCGGCAACAGAACCCGGCAGGGCAGTGCGTGGCGGTCACTCGCTCTTTCATTGTACCGCGCATGAGACTCCGATGAGGCGACCTTGTGCGACTTTTTCGCGCAGGGCCGGGCTGATGGCGCTGACCGAGTGCGTCAGCGTGCCGTTCGAATGGAAACTGGACTCCGGAGACCGCAACGCCAGATCCGACGGAAAGCTTTCCACCTTTCCCACCTTCGGAACCGTGCTGCCGCCCACCGCAGGCAACCTCCCGCTCACTGGAGTCAAGCTCTTAGCCGGGTTCTTACCATTTCGCTCCCTGCCGTGTCTTTCTATGGAAGAGGGCCTTCCGCCCCCGGTGAAGCCGCGCTGCTTCCCTGGCGCGCCGATTGGCTCTATGCTCTCTCTCGTCGGCTGTTCCTTGAAAACTGAACCTGTCCGAGCTCCGGGCCGAGGCGGTATCCCTGATCATCACGGAGGGTTTGAGCCCCTCGGTCCGTTCCGAGCGTCTGCGCTGGCCGAAGAGATTCCGCTCCGCACGTCATCCTGAGACGAGGAGCGAGGCGAAGGATCTGGGAGGTGGAAAGCTCCGCCTGCCGAGCCATCCCCTCGTCCCTCGCGTCACGATGACAGGCCGAGCCGCGCTCCCACGGGAACGCCCGCCTCTCGCTGGCCCAGCCTCTCCACGGCCACGGAAGGCCGGCCAAGGCCTCCCCCGTCCGCTCCTCCAGAAGCGCCGCAAGCTACATCCTCTCGCCCTCTCACCCCCTGGGAGCGCTGGCGTCCCGCCGGCATCATCAAAATATTGGGCCGAAGGCCCGGCCTTGTTGCCTTCCTAGTGTAGTGGGTCAAGAAGATGCGCCCTTAATTCAACCCGGGAGCTTGAGTCCAATCTCTGATCGGCGCACCACCCGTAGAGACGGGCCAGAGGAAACCACAGCCCTCTCCGAAACCACCCTCGGTCGGGCCGTCTCAACCTTGAAAAATCCACCGTCGGTCCACGCGCCCGATCCCGAACCAGTCACGTTCCACAACCGTTGGAGACGCCCCGACCGGGTCGGACTCCGAGAGGCCTTCGCACAGCGCTGGGGTCGTCTCTACGCGCTCGCCGCACCCTTTTGCCTGACTCCGGCCAGCGGGATCATCCAAGGTCACCGAATATTCGACACACTGCACTAGAAGGGTGACGGAGCTGACCAGATCAGCACGGTGGGATTGCGACGTGGTCGATGTTGACTCCGAAGAGACGGACGAAGTCGGCGTAGGAACTGACCAGATTAGTACAGTGGGATTGCGACCCCTCCTGGATGGCTCGCAGGGTGGCCAACGTTTTGGCGCGAACTAGCCCCGAAGGGGCGGCAGAATAGAGCCTGGGGCGTGAGCCCCAGGCTACAGGGAAACTCATAATCCCCAGCCCCGAAGGGGCGGCAGCAGTCGGTAGGCGAGAAGTCGGCGGGAAATGCGAAGGTTGTAGTGAGGGTGGGGCGTATCCCAGCGGTCTGCTGCCGCCCCTGCGGGGCTTTCTGATTGGTTGGGAGTCAGCCTGGGGCTCACGCCCCAGGCTCCATGCTGTCGCCCCTTCGGGGCTGGATTCCGTGGCGGAACGCGGGCTGGGCGTTGGAATTGACCAGATTGGTACGGTGGGATTGCGACGTTTATTGAACCCTCGTCGGCCCGCCAATGAGCGAGGCGAAGCCTTCCCTGGGACCGCTGGCGTCTCGCCGGCCCAACCTTTCAGTGACCACGGAGCCCGTGGTCATGGCATCTGCTCTCTGAGCGACTCGGCTCCTTCTTCGTTCAATAAGGCTGGACCTTCGGTCCCTTTATTTGAATGCCGGCGGGACGCCAGCGGTCCCAGGAGGGTGAGTGGGCGAGGGTAGTCGCTGAGCGTATCCCAGCGGTCTGCTGTCGCCCCTTCGGGGCTTTTCTGATGGGTTGGGAGTCAGCCTGGGGCTCACGCCCCAGGCTTTATGCTGTCGCCCCTTCGGGGCTGGATTCCGTGGCGGAACGTGGGCTGGGCGGAGGAACTGACCAGATCAGTACGATGGGATTGCGACTCTTCGAGTTGTACGAGGTAGGCCGTTTCGGAAGGGTAGGAACTGACCAGCTCAGTAACCAGTACGGTGGGATTGCGACTTGGTGAAGATCGTCTTGCCGATGTAGGGCCGCTTAGTTGAAATTGACCAGATCAGCACGGTGGGATTGCGACTCTGTGAGGATAAGCTGAAACTGATAGGTGGTTGTCCAAGTAGGAACTGACCAGATCAGTACGGTTGGATTACGGCGTCAGAAGCTTCAGGTCTTCCATTCCATGATGCGTGCCCCAGCGGTCTGCTGCCGCCCCTTCGGGGCTTTTCTGATGGTTGGGGGTCAGCCTGGGGCTCACGCCCCAGGCTCCATGCTGTCGCCCCTTCGAGGCTGGATTCCGTGGCGGAACGTGGGCTGGGCGGAGGAGCTGACCAGATCAGCACGGTGGGATTGCGACGATTATTGAACCCTCGTCGGCCCGCCAATGAGCGAGGCGAAGCCTTCCCTGGGACCGCTGGCGTCTCGCCGGCCCAACCTTTCAGTGACCACGGAACCCGTGGTCATGGCATCT
>Ga0307506_10000006_pt1 | contig 110840 bp, 98 predicted proteins | sample 25_S_MG_FD_202175 | JGI IMG/M metagenome (GOLD analysis project Ga0307506, IMG submission 202175) | Soil microbial communities from Populus trichocarpa stands in riparian zone in the Pacific Northwest, United States - 25_S | ecosystem: Environmental > Terrestrial > Soil > Riparian zone > Trees... | reverse complement strand
TTCCCTCATGAAGGACCGGCGTCAGCTCGAGACCGCCGCTGAGTTTCTCGCTCGCGCTGCGATGCTGCGCCGCGGCTTGGGCGCCAATCCCGCCTTGGCAGCCACTCTTCTGCAGTCCGCACTCGTCCTCGATGAAGCAGGCCTTGCTGGCCAAGCAGCGATCAGCGTTCTGGGAGCCATTGACATCATTGGCTCCCTCCCTCCAAGTGACGAGCGCGAACGTTTGGCTCGGGCTGGTTTTCAGAGTCTGGCCACCTACCTGGTCAACTCGGGGAACTCTGAAGGAGCGCTTTGGGTTGTCCGGAAGTGCAAGGAAGGTCTCATGCAGGGCGGAGAAGTCTTCCGCCTGCGAGTCGATTGGCTCATGGCGGACATCGCCGGAGCCTTTGGGGAGATCGAGAGCGCGGTCGCGACCTATGAAAAGGTCCGCAAGTGCTTCGCAGCGCTGGGGCACTCGCAAGAAGTCGCCGTGGTCACCCTCGATCTCGCGCGGCTCCTCCTGGAGTCCGATGCGCAGCGCGCCAAAGAGGAGGCCCTTTCGGTCGCGCCGATTCTGGAGGAGCTCGGAATCGGCTCCGAATCCCGGGAGGCGAAGCTCCTGGCCGAGGTGGTGGAGACCGGGAACGAGGTCGCGCTCGTCGAGCTGTCCACCGCCTTGCGGTGTAGCACGCTAGCGCGTCGTCGAGCCTGATTTCTTCTCGTCGTCCTCGGGGCGCGCCCAGCCCAGCCGGCGGAGGGTGCGCAGCACGGTCTCCTCGATCTGCGCCTGCGACGGCCCGCTGTCCTTGGCTTCCACAGGGGGAGCCAGCGCCTTCGCCACGTCCTCGAAGTACTCGACGGGCTCGACACCCGCGATGTCCAAGGCCTCGAAGATCGTCTCCAGTGTGAGCGGGTTCAGTCCCCGCAGGGCACGGCTCATGTAGCCGCGGGTGTGCCCCATCCTCCGGCCGATCTCGTCCAACGAGACCGAGCCCCGCCGCAGCAAGGCCCTCAATGCTCCCCGCGCGGTCTCCACCGCTGCCGTCCTGTCCGCTTGTCCTTTGCGTTGCACGCCGAGAACTCTAGCACATCTGCCCTAAAAGACGGCATGTGTTTGCATCCGATCCACAAAAACCCTTGACAAGCCGTCACGGCTCGCTTTACCTTGACGGCATGACAGCACCACACGAACACATAAAGCCCTACGTCGCAGGACGCCCCCCGCTCCCGGCCGAGCTGCTCCGGCTTGAGCGCGGCATCACACGCCGCGCGGTCGCCGAGGCAACAGGCCTGGATGCCAATGCGCTGTACCGGATCGAGAAGGGCCAAGCCTGGCCCATGCCCCCCACCATCCTGCGGCTGGCCGGCGCACTGGATCTTCCCGCCGAGGAGATGGCCGTCGCGCTCCTCCGCGGCTGGCTCAGCCAGCACGGCCGGCAGCAGCTTGCGGATCACGCAGGAAAAGGGCGATTCGCTTGAAAACCCGAGGCCGAGGAGCACAAGCCAAAGGCCCACGCGCATTTCCGTGAAGCCGGCGCGCAAAAGCTGGAGGCCGAAGCGCGAAAGCTGGAGGCCGACGCGCAAAAACCGGAGGCCGAAGCGCAAAAACCGGAGGCCGAAGCGCGAAAGCCAGAGGCCGACGCGCGTGTAGACAGAAGGAGCTGACAGTTCGTTGCAACACTTCGGAGCCAATCACGGCCCGAAGCTGGGAAGGAGTGTGTCCAATGAGTGAGAAAAATGTGAGTGATCCGAAGGACGGAGCGGTGCAGAGCCTCAAGGCCGAGCGCGTGCAGACGGAGCTGGCGGCGCCGGGCGCCCGGCTGAAGGCGGAGCGGGTGCAGCTTCGCTTGAAGCAGATGCCTGGCTGGGCGCTCACGCTCAAGGGGAAGGCAATCGACCGCGCCCGGGAGCTCCTGCACGAAGAGGATGCGGTCGACTACGCAACGCTCGCCCTGCGGATGGCGAGCCGGGAGGGCTATCCGGTCCGCGTCCAGGTCACCGGCAAGAGCCTCCTCATCACCCTTCACGATCACCCCAGCCAAGGCGTCCGCGGCGGGATCACCGACAAACTGCTGGACTTTGCCGCGCGCCTCGGCTGAGGAGGAGGAGACAGAGATGGGAACCAAAAGGTCTTACAAGATAGCCGCACCCGACTACCAGGGTCTGTTGAATGCCTGCCGGGAAAACGAGGCGGTTCTGCCCGATTTGACGGTCGACCGGGCCGCCCTGGAGCTCAAGCTGGGCAAGGCGGCGACGCTGTGGGAGCGCCAGGAATCTTTCACGGCCGCCCGGCAGGAGACGACGCAACTGTTGCAGCAGGCGCTGCAAGAGTGCAGTGAGATCGCGGAAAGGCTCCGCGATTCCGTGAAGGGAAAGATCGGCCGGCGCAACGAACGGCTGGTGCAGTTCAAGGTCGCCCCCTTCCGCAGAGTGACGCGCAAGGCGGCGGCGTTGAAGCGGCCGCCCCAGCAGCAGGCCGGGTAGCCCTTCGGTCCGTTGATTGATCACCAGGGGCGCATCGAGGGGTGCGCCCCCTTTTTTCAAGGAGCAGACCATGCCACGATTCTCACAGGATGAATCCGTCCGGCTCTGGGAACGCCTCTCTGAAGCCGGCCAAGTCAACCCCAAGCTGCGCGCGCACTTCCATCGCGAGCTCGCGCTCCTCAAGCAGTCGGCGCACGAAGTGCGCGCCCTCCAGATCAAGCGGTCCCGCCTGATGGCCGAGCAGCAGCTCCTGACCCAGGAGTGCGCTGCCGCTTTCGCCAAGGGGAACGATCTCTCCATCCGCATCCGCCTGGCCGTGAAAGCCACCCTCGGCCCGAAGGACGAGCGGCTGACCCAGTTCGGAATCAAGCCGCGCCGGGCAGGGAGGAAGGCCCCAGCTCCATAGACGCGCAAAAGGACGGCCCCCTGGGGTGCCCCCGGCGGCACCCCAGGGGCCTCCTGGCGTTTGGAGCGCCAGTGGGTCCCACCAGTGGGTCCACACCGCACAGAAGCACCGGAGCCCTGGGCGCTCTGCCTGGCGCCTCAGACCGCCAGACGGGGGTAGGTCAGCAGCAGGAAGTGCATGGCGTTGAGGCTACTTCTTACGCGCCGTCGCCTGCTCAACTTACGCCTCCCTTCCACACAATGGGAGGACACGACCAGGTAGACGGCATGGATCCCTGTTATCTATCGACAGATTGCGACAACGCTTTCCTTACCTTCCCGAACAACTCGCGGGGGATGGGACACGAAGCATCCGAGCCAGAATTTATGAAGATTCCGGCGAAGCGTAAGTCGCGCTCGATGGCCGCGAAAAAGTCTTTGAAACTTAGCTCGGCGAACCTGCCGCCCTGCGGGAAGACCCGCGAGAGCTCGGCTTGATTCGTGTAGGCGTATACCCAGGTTCCCCCCCTGTTGTCCTGCGAGGTTTTGAACCCAAGCCTCAACAGCGGCAACTTCGTTGGCTGAGTTATTGGTGTGTCGTCAATCGCAACAAGTATAGATTGCTTGGCCAGCGCCAACACAGTCGGAGTGATCGCCTGCCCGATTGGTACGTGGGCATTTTGGCGAATGATTTCCTCGGTGGTCATGGAAGCCGCAGGCTGAGTGGACGGGTGATCACAAGCCGCCATTCCGACGGCGATGATCGTGCAAAGTGCGGCAATGGCTTTTCGGCAGGTTCTCACGCCGCGTCTCCTATGGGATAACCTCAGATTGGACCTCGCCCTGATCCTTCGCCGTGTAGCTCGCTCTATTCCACTTCTGGCTTCTTCGACTTCCGTCAGCGGGTCGGTCGATCGAGCCGGCCGAGGTCCCTCTGGGTGCCCGACCAGACGGTGAAGGCTGTCTCGCGAGGTCATAGGCGTCTCCTCCTCCACATTCTAGCGCGAGCGCCTGCTCGACGACCGGCAGCCACGGCCCCGAGCCCTGGGCGCTCTGCCTGGCCTCGCCATGCAGCAGCTCGGTGCCATGAGCGCTAAGATCGCCCTGTGAATACGCACGACATGGTCCGGCTCGGCGTCGCCGAAGGCGAAGCTTCCCGCCGCGGGGTGGAATTCGTCACCCGATTCATCCTGAGCGGCGGCGACAAGACGCGCCTGGAGGAAGAGGTCCGGGCGGTCGTCGCCGATCCGGCGTCGTTCCTCAAGGACCCTCTGCGCGGCGCCTTCGCCAAGGCTCTCACCGTCGCGCCGCCGCGCGCGACGCCGGTGCCGTATCGCCGCTGGGGCGAAGGTCTGGAGCCCGAGGCGCTGCTGCAGATGGAGCGGGCGTGCCAGATTCCGGTGGCGGTGGCGGGCGCGCTGATGCCCGATGCGCATCCTGGCTATGGGCTTCCCATCGGCGGCGTGCTGGCGACGGACAACGCGGTGGTGCCGTACGCGGTGGGGGTGGACATCGCCTGCCGGATGAAGATGACGGTGCTCGATTTCCCGGTGCGCGACCTGGAACGGAAGGCGGAGAAGCTGCGCAAGGCGATCGAGGCCGAGACCCGCTTCGGCGTCGGCGCCACGTTCCGCGACCGGCGCTCGCATGCGGTGCTCGACGAGGACTGGTCGGTCAGCCCGATCACCCGGCAGAACAAGGACAAGGCCTGGTCGCAGCTCGGCACGAGCGGCAGCGGCAATCATTTCGTCGAATTCGGCGTCTTCACGGTGACCGATGGCTCCGTGGGCCTGGAGGAGGGCGAATACGCGGCCCTGCTCAGCCACAGCGGCAGCCGGGGGACGGGCGCCATGACCTGCGACTTCTACAGCAAGCGGGCCGCCGAGCTGCACCCGGAGCTGCCCAAGGAGCTGCGCCGCCTGGCGTGGCTCTCTCTCGACTCCGCGGAGGGGCAGGAGTATTGGGCGGCGATGGAGCTGATGGGGCTCTATGCCGCGGCGAACCATGCGCTGATTCACCGCCACGTCGCGGAGCATCTGGGCGCCGAGGTGCTCCTGGATCTCGAGAACCACCACAACTTCGCCTGGAAGGAGCATCACTTCGGGCGCGACGTGATCGTCCACCGCAAGGGGGCGACGCCGGCCGGCGCCGGCGTGCTCGGCATCATCCCGGGCTCGATGGCGACGCCCGGGTTCGTGGTGCGCGGCAAGGGCAATCCGGACTCCATGAATTCCGCCGCCCACGGCGCCGGGCGCGTGATGAGCCGCAAGGCGGCCATCTCCACGTTCACCTGGGAGAAGGCCAAGCGCGTCCTCAAGCAGGGAGGCGTCACCCTGATGTCCGCCGGGCTCGACGAGGTGCCGATGGTCTACAAGGACATCCACCAGGTCATGGCCGCGCAATCCGATCTCGTCGAGATCCTCGGCCGATTCGATCCCCGGCTGGTGAAGATGGCCCCCTCCGGCGAGCCGCCGGAGGATTGAAGGCCTGCCGCCTACATCTCGATCTTGATCAGCTCGACGTCGAAGACCAGCATGCCCTGCGGCCGGTCCGCCTTCCCTTCGTAGGCGAGCTTGGCGGGGATCCAGAGGCGACGGGTTTCGCCTTCGACCATGAGCTGGACGCCTTCGCTCCAGCCGGCGATGACGCCGTTGAGCGGGAAGCTGATCGGCTCGTTGCGGACGACGGAGGAGTCGAACATCTTGCCGTCCGTGGTCCAGCCGGTGTAGTGGACCTTGACGGTGTCGGTGAGCGTCGGGTGGACGGTCCCTTTGCCGGGCTTCAGCACTTTGCTCGCCAGGCCCGAGGGAGTGGTCTGCGCGTCGGCGGGCGGCGCGGCGACGTCGGACGGCGCGGGGATCGTGCCCGGAGCGGCGGCGCAAGCGGTTCCGAGGAGACCGAAGGCGAGAAGGACGGCGGCGGAGAGGATGTAAGCGTTTCTCATGGGCCGTACGCTATCGCGGTGCCCCGGCCGGGACAACTGCTTCCTGCTTCGTCAGGACGACATGGGTGACGTGGTCCGTGGCGGCGTGCTCCGTGCATTTGTAGCCGAGGCTCACCGTATCGATGCCGGCGAGGAGGTGCTCGCCCCTGCCCAGGAGCACGGGGGAGATCACGAGGTGGATCTCGTCGATCAGCCCGGCGGTGAGGTACTGGCGAAGGGTGGCAACTCCTCCGCCGAGCCGGACGTCCTTGCCCTGAGCCGCCTCCTTCGCGCGGCTCAGCGCGGCATGGATGCCGTCGGTGACGAAGTGGAACGTCGTTCCGCCCTCCATCGTGAGGGGCGCACGAGCATGGTGCGTCAGCACGAAGACGGGGACGTGGTAGGGCGGGCTCTCGCCCCACCATCCCTTCCAGCCGTCGTCGGGCCAGGGGCCCCGCGACGGCCCGAACATGTTGCGGCCCATGATCCAGGCGCCGATGTTCTCGAAGCCGCGCGCGGCAAAGTCGTCGTCGACGCCTTCTCGGCCGACCTCGTCACCGATCAGCGATCCAGCGAAGTCGGCGGCCATTCTCTGGAACGTCTTCGTGCCGAAGACCCACTGGTGCAGCGCCATTCCTCCGACGCCCATCGGATTGGCCAAATCCTGGTCGGCCCCGGCGCCGTAACCATCGATAGAGATCCCAAATGCGTTGACCCGAACCTTTGCCATGAGCGTCACTCCTGGTCCTTCTTGAAGGCCTCCCAGGCCGCCAGGGCCGCGGCGAGATTCGGCTGGACCTTTTCGAAGCCGGTGACGGCGTCGGGGGACGGCGGGGCGTCCGCGCCGTCGACGGCGCCGTCCAGCTTGTCCAGGGTCTCGCCGACGAAGCTCAGGCTGTCGAGCGTCCTCCCGGGCAACGGCTGGTCGCCCGGCCCCAGGCCCGTGACCTCTTCGACGCGCTGCCGCAGGGCGGTGTCCTCCGGCCGGAGAGCCTTGGTGAAGGTGTCGGCCTCCTGGAGCGCCGTCGCGATTCTGGTGCGCGCTTCCTCGATGCGGCGGGCGAGGGCGAATTGGCGGGCGTAGTCCTCAGGCCCCATCGCCGACAGGGCGATGCGCGGATCGGGCACGATGGTCAGCGGCTGTGTGAAGCGCTCGCCGTCGACCTCGAGCACGGCGGTGTAGCGGCCCGGCGGCGCCCAGACGCCGGCGGGGACCCAGCGGTGGAGGCTGGCGAGAACGGCGGGCGCGGCGTAGCGCAGCGGCCAGACGAAGCGGTGCATGCCCGGTGCCGTGGAGAGCTTCGCGGGCGGTGGCACCCACTGCGGCGCGATGGTGATCTTGGCGAGGTCCGGCGGCGGGGCGGGATCGGCGCTGCTGAACCGGCTCACCAGGCCGCCTTGCTCGTCGCGAATCTCCAGGATCACCTGCTTGGCGGCGCTCTTCAGGACGTAGTCGAGGAACGCGCCCACCTCCGGATTGGCGGCCAGGGCCTCGTCTTTCGGCATGGGCGTGCCGGTGAAGCCAGCCGGGCGGAAGCGGACGGCGGGGGCCGGCGCGAACAGCCGGGTGGCACCGGTTTCTCCGGCGCCGCCGAGCTGCCGCAACGGCGTCACGCCGTCCAGCACCCAGAAGGCGCGGCCGTGGGTGGCGATCACGATGTCGTCGCCGTGCACGTCGATGTCCCGCACCGAGGTCACCGGCAGGTTCGCCTGCAACGGCTGCCAGCGGCCGCCGTCGTCGAACGAGACGTAGACGCCCTTCTCCGTGCCGGCGTAGAGCAGGCCCTGGCGCACCGGGTCCTCGCGCACGGCGTTGACGAAGCTGCCGTCGGGGATGCCGGCGGCGATGAGCTGCCAGCTCTCACCGCCGTCATGGGTGCGGTAGATATACGGCTTGAAATCGTCGAGGCGGTGGCGGTCGACCGCGGCGTAGGCGGTCTCGGCGTCGAAGTGCGAGGTGTCGATGATGCCGACCTTGGACCACGGCGTGAGCGCGGGCGGCGTGACGTCCGTCCAGTGCTCCCCCTCGTCCCGCGTGCGCCAGATCAGGCCGTCGTCCGTGCCGGCCCAGAGATCGTGATCGGCGAGACGGGAGGGCGCGATGGCATAGATCACGCCGTGGCGCGGACCCGGCTCGTCGGTGTTCGCCGCGGTCACCGGATCGAGGTTGGCCGGCGTGCCCGGATCTTCGCGCGTGAGATCCGGGCTGATCACCGTCCAGTGCTCACCGCCGTCCGCGGTGCGGAACATCCGCTGGTGGGAGAAATAGAGCACGCGCGGATCGCGGTGCGAAAAGACGAGCGGCAGCGTCCAGACAGCGCGGTAGCGGTCCGGAGAGGAGAGCGTCGGGTCCACCGAGCGCGTCTGCCCGGTGCGCAGGTCGAGCTTGTCGACACGGCCGCCGAAGAGTATTTCCGGATCGCGCGGATCGGGTGCGATGTTGTCGCTCTCGCCGCCGGCCGCCATTTCGCGGAAGACGGTGAGATTGATCCCGTCGTAACCGTCTGTCTTGCTGGGCACGCCAGCGGCGCCCGAATCCTGCTGCGAGCCGTAGACCCAGTAGGGGAAACGGTCGTCGGTGCTGACATGGTAGAACTGGCCGGTCGGCTGGTTGTACCAGGAGCTCCAGGTCTCCCCGCCGTTGAGCGAAATGACCGAGCCCTGGTCGACGCCGAGGATGCGCCGCTCCGGATGCTGGGGATCGATCCACAGCTCGTGGTAGTCGTCGCCGCCGGGCGCGCCCTTGATCGGCACGAAGGTCTTCCCGCCGTCCTCCGAGCGCAGGAGGTTCGTGTTACAGGCGTAGACGACGTCGGGGTTGCGCGGCTCGACGGCGATGCCGCTGAAGTACCAGCCGCGCTGCCAGATGCGGCGGTCGTTGCTCATCTTGGCCCAGTGGGCTCCGGCGTCGTCCGAGCGGTACAGCCCGCCGTCGCCTTCCGCGTCCACCATCGCGTACACCCGCCGCGGCCGGCTCGGCGCCACGGCGAGGCCGATCCGCCCCGGCTTCGCGGGCAGCCCGGCGGTGAGCCGCTGCCAACTGTCGCCGCCGTCGGTGGACTTGTAGAGGCCGCCACCCGGGCCGTTTGAGGGCGGGTAGACATTCCACGGCGGGCGCCGCGTCTGCCACAGGGAGGCGTAGATCACCTCCGGCCTGCCGGGCTCGAAGGCGAGATCGATCGCGCCGACGTCTCCCGCCTTGTCGTCCTTTCCGCCGAGCACCTTCTGCCAGCTCTTCCCACCGTCGCGCGTCCGGTAGACGCCGCGCTCGGCATTGGGGCCGTAGGGGTGTCCGAGCGCCGCCACATAGGCGACGTCCGGATTCTTCGGATGGATCAGCACCCGCCCGATCTGCTGCGAATCACGGAGTCCGATGTGAGCCCATGTCTTGCCGCCGTCCGTCGACTTGTACATCCCGTCGCCCTGCGCGATGTCCGAGCGCATGTCCGCCTCGCCCGAGCCGACGTACAGGATGCGCGAATTCGAGGCCGCGACGGCCAGCGCGCCGATCGAGCCGATCGGCTGGCCGTCGAAGAGCGGCTGCCAGGTCCGCCCGGCATCCCGGGTCTCCCAGACGCCGCCATTGACGCTGCCGAAGTAGAAATGCTCCGGCTCGCCCGGAACCCCGCTCACCGCCAGCACGCGGCCACCCCGGAAGGGGCCGATCAGGCGCCAATGCAGGTCCTGGAAGAGAGCCGGATCGACATCCGCGAAGGCGGCGGAGGCGAGCAGGAGAACGAGGAGGGCGGGAGCGACGGAGAGAAGGCGGCGCCAGAGCATGGCGGCGATGATATCCGCTTCCGCGGTTTCTTCCATGGCCACTTCCGCAGCCGCGTGGATGACCACTCCTGCGAGCCCTCACCCCCTCTCCCGCCACCCCTACCCACCTCCCCGGGAGAGGGGGGACGCAGTCCGAACCGTTGGTGCGGAAAAAATGAAGGAGAAAAACGGTCACTACGCAGTGAGGACAAAACCTCTCGGAGCAGCACTTGAGAAGATGCCGTCGCGCAATCTCGCCGCTCCCCTCTCCCGGCGGTTCGGGAGGGCGGATGGGAGAGGGGCTGGGGGTGAGGGCCCGGCGAGAACAGCTCCAGCCGCACCGCGTAGACCGCGGACTCCCCCGGCGCGAACTGCACCATGCCGGTGTCCACGGCCGGTCCCCACTGCGGCGAACGGGTGAATGGGTCGGCCCGGTTAAATTGCGGCTCGACGGCGACGACGCCCCGGCCCGGCAGGGAAGGCCAGTCCAGAGCCGGGAAGCGTACGGCGGACTCCATCAAATCCGCATCCGGTTTCTCAGAAGGCAGCGTAGAGGTCACTTGGAGGCTCTACGCGCGGCGCGATCGGCTGCTGTCGATATTTTCTCCACAGCGGTAGGAAACGTTGAGCGAGGAGACCGGCGGTCAACCCAGTGGCCTCCATCCAGAAGCCCTGATCATCCTTGACCGGAAGCTCAAGGAAGACCCGCAAACTTGGACTATTGCACTCGTAATTGAGAAGGCAGTAGTGAGTTGCCACTGAGGTGTTAAAAATCTTGTCGGGAACAGGCGCCAGCGAACATTGGCCTGGGTGCGAGGAGAAGGTGCTTCTGATCACTTCCAATGCGGCAGGGCCTGTGCTCTTCGCGATTAGAATCGCATAGCTAACGCCACGCTCCAAGTTCCTCTTGACAATATCTTTCACATAAAACAAGCTGAAGTCTTTGTCAGGAGACCGACTGACTACCATAATACACGCGTGACCGGAATCGTCAACAACTCTCTTTAAATCACCTATGGTGAAAAGCCATCTGTGGCCAGTTTCGGTCTCGCCACCGGGCTGAAGGAGAACAGCATTGAGAGCCGCATCCAAGGCAAGCCACCAGGGCTCGAAGATTGCCTTAAGGTGGCCATATTCCAACTGCATCTCAGGAACGACCTTATTATTTATAGTAATCAGAAGTCTGAAGACATCTTCCTTCTCGTAAACGGTGGATTGAAACCGTTCCAGAGGCCCTCCTAGGAGCCGGGCGCGATCCACAAGGAATAGAAAAGGGGCAAGGAGGGGTCTGTAAACGGACTTAGGTTTCGACAAAAAACCGGCCTCAAAATTTAACCACGGCGACTTTATGTTGTAGGGTGTAATACAAGCGATGCCGAAGTCAGCCTCTCTTAGTTTCTTAGCCAGGGCGTTGGCCCAGACATCAGCCTTGTCAATATCGTAACTCGACACGAAGGGCTCAATCGCCGGGATAATCTCAGGAAGCTTGTCGCGCAAAACATGGGCAACACCGAGGCTCATTGGCCCAGACCAACCGATGAATACCTTCATAGCACGGCCTCCTGGGCCTCAATCGCTTGAGATCCACCTAGTATAGTGAGGTTCATTACAATTCTACAGAGCAGATGAGCTTTCGTCAACTGGCCTGAACAGCTCCAGCCGCACCGCGTAGACCGCGGACTCCCCCGGAGCGAGCCGGACCATGCCCGTGTCGACGTCCGGACCCCACTGCGCTCCGAAGGGGTCGGCCCAGTTGAATTGCGGCTCGACGGCGACGAACGCCTGGTCCGGCGGGGCGTAGACCTGGAAGGCCTGGATGGCCGGCGAGGCGGCGGTGATCCGCAGGCCGTAGGAGGCGAGGGGATCGATCACTTCGGCGATCGATCCGGACCCGGAACGTTCGAGGTCCACGAAGCAATCGTCCAGGGCGAGCGTGCCGAGCGGCCGGCCGCCGAGTCGTCCGGACGGTGAGAAGTCGTACGGCGTGCCGGCGACCTCCACGATCTCGCCGGTGGGCAGCACCTCGTCGGAATTGTTGACCAGGGTGCGGCGGCGGGCGGGAAGGTGCAGGAGAGCCTGCTCCCGGCGCCCGCTCGGCAGGACGAAGTAGGGGTGCCAGCCGATGCCCATCGGCAGAGTCTCGGTGCCGGCGTTCGTCGCCGTGATGGTCACGGTGAACGAGTCGCTGCGCAGGACGTTCTCGAACGTGAGATCGGTGGCGGACAGCCAATGTCCTCCAAAATCTCCGGCATGGAGAGTGCCGACGATCCGGTCCTCGTCTTCCGTCGTCGAGCGGTGGATCTCATCCATCCGCGAGGCGAGCACGAGGCCGTGCATGGCATAGCGTTCCGCGCCCGGCCGCCGGCCACCCCAGTTGGCCGGCAGGCGCACCGTGCGGCCGAGGATCTCGGCGTCGATCGTCTGGCCGTCCGCTGACAGCGCGCCGCGGATCCGGTTGGCGTACGGGATCAGAAAGGCGCCGCCGAAGAAGAACGAGGCGTTGCCCGCGAACGGTCCGGTCTCGCCGGCGAGCCGGGCGAGCGCCTCGGCGAGAGGCGGCGCGGCGAGCAGGTCGCGGTCGCCGAGGCCGGGGAGGTGGGCGCGGAGCTGCAAGGTCATCATCCCGCGGCCGGGCAGGATCTCGGCGCTCAGGAAATGGGGCCGGTCCGCGTCCTCGGAACGCGGCCGTTCCAGCCTCACGACCTCCATCTCAGCCCAGCTCCGCCGCTTTGACGAACGCCGGCTCCCCCTCCGCGATGTCGAGCCGCGCCTCCTCCGGCGTGCCGAAGACGCGCGCCCGCTCGTCGTCGAACTCGCCCTCCCAGCGCGCGATGACGCAGGTCGCCAGGCAGTTGCCGACGACGTTGACGCAGGTACGCCCCATGTCCATCAGCTCGTCGACGCCGAAGATGACCGCGACGCCGATCGGCCCGATGTTCTCCGGCAGGAAGGTGTTGAGCGTGGCGAGCAGGATGACCAGCGAGGCGCGCGGCACGGCGGCGACGCCCTTCGAGGTCACCATCAGCGTCAGCATCATCACCACCTGCTGCCCGAAGCTCATGTGGAACCCCGTCGTCGCCTCCGCCGCCTGGGCCACGAAGACGGAAGCCATGGCGAGGTAGAGCGTCGTGCCGTCGAGATTGAAGCTGTAGCCGGTCGGCATCACGAAGCCGACGATGCGCGGCGGCACGCCCAGGCGCTCCATCACCTCCATCGCCTTGGGCAGGGCCGACTCGCTGCTCGTCGTCGCGAAGGCGATCGTCGCCGGCTCGCGCACCGCCTTCAGGAACTTCAGGATCGGCACGCGGAAGAGGAGCGCCACGGCTCCCAGCACGAAGACGACGAAGAGGAAGAGAGCGAGATAGAGCGAGCCGATCAGCTTGCCCAGGTTGACCAGCACGCCGAGCCCGTGGGTGCCGATGGTGTGCGCCATCGCCGCGCCGACGCCGATCGGCGCGAACATCATCACGTAGCTGGTGAAGCGGAACATGATCTGCGACAGGCTGTCCATGGCGCGCAGGATCGGCTTCCCCTTCTCGCCGATCGCCGACAGCGCCATGGCGAAGAGCACCGCGAAGGCGACGATCTGGAGCACGTCGCCGCGCACCATGGCGTCCACGATGCTCGACGGGAAGATGTGCACGATCGTCTGGACGACCGTCAGGGGGTGGTTCTCGCCGATCTTCTGCGCCTGATCGGTGGCCGCCGCGAGGGCGACGCCGACGCCGGGCTTCGTCAGATTGACCACGCCGAGGCCGATGAAGAGGGCGATCGTGGTCACGATCTCGAAGTAGAGGAGCGACTTGGCGCCCATCCGCCCGACCTTCTTGAGATCGCCGCCGCCCGCGATGCCGACCACCAGGGTGGAGAAGACCAGCGGCGCGATGATGGACTTGATGAGGTTCAGGAAGATGTCGCGGAGGAAGTAGACCTTGTTCCCCCACTCCGGCTGAATCCACCCCACGAGACCGCCGACCACGAGGCCGACCATGATCCACGTGGTGAGCGACAGCCGGTACCAGGGCTTGCGCTGCGTCGCTGCGGTTTCCGTCGCCATTCGATCCTCCACTTGAGGGTTCCTCCGCTTGAGCTGCGGGATGGTATCATCGGCCGACATTTCGAGGTCCAGTCTGATATGCACGTGAATCCATTCATCTTCACTCTCACCGTCATCCTCATCCTCATCTTCGTCTTCATGCAGCGGAAGAAGAGGCTCGCCGCGGCCGCCTCCCGGCCGAAGACGGGCCCGCCGGTCGCCCGCGAGAAGCCGGTGAAAGTCGAGAAACCGCCGGAAGAGGTCTTCCAGGAGCTGCGCCGGAAAGCCTTCGCCACCGACCCGATGAGCCTCGGCATCAACGTCCAGGAGGACGAGCCCTACGGCGCGCTGATGGAGATCGGGCTCAGCTCGATCGTCACCCTGGTCTGTTTCGCCAACGGCGACGCGAGCCTCTACTACCAGTCGGGCGGCGGGATGACCGGGGGCGGCGGCCACGAAGCCGTGCGCAAGACCGCCCAGCAGTTCGTCGGCCTCGCCCAGAAAGCCCTCGCCCAGATGAGCCCGGCCGACGGCCAGCCGCTGCCGGAGCCCGAAGGGGTGCGCTTCTATGCCCTCACCCCCAAGGGGGTCCTGACGGCGCAGACCCACCGCGAGGATCTCTCCGATCCGCACAGCGAGCTCGGAGCCCTGTTCTATTGCGGCCAGGAAGTCGTCACCCAGATGCGCCAGGTGCAGGCGCAGCGGGCGACCTGAATCCCAGTCTCTCTATCTGTTGAACGGGCGCTCGTTGATCCAGTGGAAGCCCCGGGTGGTGAGCAGGAACTTGGGCGGCTCCACCCGGTGCAGCCTGACCTGAAGCCGGTGGCCACCCCACAACCCTTGCAGCGTTAAAAACCCCGGCTTCGGCTGCGCGTAGGCGAGCGCGGTCTTCCACTCAGGATCGAAGCGGCGGGTGAGATCCAGCGTGCCCGGCTTCCCCTTCGGATCGATCGCGAGAAGATAGCGGTCGCGGAAGTCGTCCATGCGCTGCACGGCAAGCTGCCCCGTATTGCCGAAGATCACCCGCCGCCAGCGTTCCGTGTCCGTGATGAGCGGCGGCCGGATCTGCCCGTCGATCGACATCTCATCGACTTCCCAGAGGCCGGAGAGCGGCCCCTTGGGCGCCTGAGAGCCGTAGAGCTTGCTGGTCTCGGCCGCACGGTTCAGGTGGAACAGCGTCAGGGCGAGGACCGCCAGGGTGGCGAAGACCGCGATGCCGCGGCGCAGCCAGGGCCGTGTGCAGAAGGGGCGGGGCGCGGCCGCCTCCACCCGGCGGTTGAGCACGAGCAGATCGATCAGCCGCCGCAGGTCGGGCAGGATCAGAAAGACGGCCATGGCCAGCAGATGGCAGGAAAGCAGCTTGACCGGAACGTCATAGCAGAAGTTGAGCAGGACGATGTTGAGCAGGACGCCGGCGCTCACCAGCGCGCCCAGCAAGGCGGTGCGGCGGAAGGCGAGGAGCAGGCCGCCGATCATCTCGGACAACCCGGAGAAGACGTTGTACGCCGCGGAGGCTCCCATGAACGTCCACAGGATCCCCATCGGAGAGGCGTCGCCATAGGGCTGCAGGAGACGGTCGACCGACGGATCGGGAAACTGCGACTTGATCACCTTGACGGCGCCGTACGAGATCATCGTCGCGCCGAGCGCGAAGCGGACGTAGATTCTCAATCCCTCGTAGAGCCGGGGGTGGCTCCTTCCCTTCCGATCGAAAATCGACCAGACCGCCGCCGCGAGCAGAGCGATCACCAGATAGCAGAAAACCTGCACGTAACCCCACGTCGTGTCCCCGCTGCCGTTGGGCAAGGTCGTGGCGTCGACATGGAAGAGACGGCTCCCCACCCACGGCACCAGCAGCTTCCACATCTGGAAATACGGCGTGAAAACCACGTCGACATACGGGATGTAGTCGAAAGGAAACGGAAAGTTGTAGAGCACCAGGTACGCGAAGCCGAAGCGGAACAGAAACCGCTTCGCGCCGGTCAATGCGCTGGTCAATGATTGAACGGAAACTCGTTGATCCAATGGAACCCCCGGCTGTTCAGCGTGAAGGCCGTATCCGGCGTCCGCCGCAGCTTGATCCGTGTCCGTTTGCCCTCCAGCGTCCCTTCCAGCGCCAGGAGCCCCGGCGCGATCTCCCGATAGCTGAACGACGGTTTCCACTGCGGATCGTCGAATTTGGCGAGCGCGAGCCGCCGCTTGCCGAGATAGAGCCTGTAATAGGCCGAGGTGCTGTCCATGCGCTGGACGCCGAGGACGCCGGGATAGGAGATGACCATCCGGCGCCAGCGGGAGGCGTCGGTGAGGAGCGGCGGGCGGGCGACGCCGTCGACCTCGAGCTCGTCGACGTTCCAGACGCCGTAGAGCGGCGGCCTGGGCGCCAGATTGCCATACTGTTTGCTGCCGTCGTACGACCCATAGAGCGCATAGCCGGTGTAGGCGACGGCGAGCGCCGCCACGAGGAACGGCGCCGCCCGGCGGAGCCACCCCGCGGTCAGCTCCGGGCGCGGCGCGGCAGGCTCCGCCGGGCGGTTGAGCAGAAGGACGTTCGCCAGCCGCCGCAGGTCGGGCAGGACGAGGAACAACGCCATGGCGAGCAGGTGGGACGAGTACAGCTTGACCGGGACGTCATAGCTGAAGTTGAGCATCACCACGTTCACCAGGACCGCGATGCACACCAGCGCTCCCAGCAGCGCCGTGCGCCGGGCCATGAGGAGGAGCCCGCCGGCCACCTCGGCGAGGCCGCTGAAGACGACGTAGCTCGCGGAAGACCCCATGAACGTCCACAGGAGCCCCATCGGCGACGCCTCGCCGAAGGGCTGGATGAGCTGGTCGAGCCCGGGCTGAGGGAACTGGGCGGGAATGACCTTGGAAGCGCCGTACGAGATCATCGTCAAGCCGAGCGCGAAGCGGACGTAGGTCCGCAGCCCCGCGGAGAGCCGGCCGTAGTCCGCCCGTTTGCCGAGCCGCTTTTGCACCACGGCGCCGAGCAGGGTCCAGACGGCCGCCGCCACCGCCGCGATCACCAGGTAGCAGAGCAGTTGCACGTAGTTGTAGGTCGTATCGCCGCTGCCGCCGGGACGGATGGTGATGGCGAGGTGGAACAGGCGCTTCCCGACCCAGGGGACGAGGGCGTTCCAGAGATCCGTATAGGGCTGCGTGAGAATCGGCCCGAGCCAGGGGATCGCGTCGAGGGGAAAAGGAAAGTTGTAGAGGATCAGGTAAGAGAAGACGAAACGGAAGACGATCCGTCTCGTGGGGCTCCAAGTCTCAGCGCTCGGTTCCATCGCCCTGGACAACCCTCCCTTCGCCCGGCCGGCAGATTTCTCCACAGGCTCAGCAAGCACTGTGCCTGCGCCGCCATCCTCTGCCGGGCACCGGCGTGCCGCGCGGACCGCGTCTCCTGAAGGCTCCGCCGGCGTCCTCCGCGGCGGACGTCGGGCGACGGACATCGGGGGGAAAAGACAAAGGGGAGCGGAGCGTCGCTTCCCGAAGAAGCTGCGTGCTCAGCGCTCCCCTTTTGAGAGAACCTGGATTCAGCGAGATCTAGTAGCGCCGGCCACCGCCGCCGCCACCGCCGCCCCGGCCGCCGCCGCCGCCGCCACCGTAGCCGCCGCCACCACCGCTGCCGCCACGGCCACCACCACCGCCGCCGCCGAAGCCGCCGCGGCTACGGCCGCCGCCGCCCTCTTCCCGAGGACGCGCTTCGTTGACGGTCAGGTTGCGGCCTTCCATCTCCCGGCCGTTCAGGGCGCTGATCGCGGCCTGCGCTTCCTGGTCCGTGTTCATCTCGACGAAGCCGAAACCCTTGGACCGCCCGGTGTCGCGGTCCATGACCACCTGGGCGGAGCTCACGGTGCCATGCGCCGAGAACAGGTCTTCCAGGTCGCTGTCCCGGACGCTATAGGACAGATTTCCCACATACAGTTTCTTTCCCATGAACACTCCTCCTCGGTGGGGTCTCGTCGAATCGAGACGGCCCAGTGAATGCCTGGCCTCTGCGGCCTGTGTGAGAGCTGTCCGGGACGGTTTGGGTCACGAACCTGGATCTCCCCTCGGCGATCTTAGCATCCTTGCGCCCTCCGTCACCCTGAGCCGGGCAACAGGTCCTCGGGAGAGGGCACTCAACCCTTATAGCGCAATTGTTCGCAGAAGAGCAACTTCGCCCCTCAAGCGCCGCTCGAAGCGCCGCCCTGCGGGCTCGACTGGATGCTCCGGCGCAGCTCGCTGCGCAGGCTCTCGATGCCAGGATCGGCGGAGGCGGCGGGCGGCAGGCCGATCGACTCGCTGAGCTTGCCGGAGAGCAGCATGGCGAGGAGGTTCTCGATGAGGCTGCCGCCGCCTTTGCCGTCCGAGGACATCTGGATCTTCGGCACGACGTCGGAGCCCGACTTCTCGATCGCCTCGGCGAAGCGGCTCATCACCTGCTGCACGAGCTGGTACTGCGGGCCGCCATAGGCGCGCACCTGCTCTTCGAGGGCGAGCGCCTGGGCGACGCCGACGCGGGCGGCGCGGTCGGCCTCGGACTGGCCGATGAGGCGGATCTTCTTGGCCTCGCCTTCCGCCAGGATGCGGATCTTCTCCGCCTCGGCCTGGGCCAGGGTCTGGATCTGCGACGCCTGCTGCTGGGCGCGGGCGTATTCGGCCTTACCCTGGTTCGACTGCACGGTGATGGCGATCTCCGACTCGGTGAGCGCCTGCTGCTGCCGCGCCCGGCTCTCGGCCTCGCGCAGCTCGCGCTCCTTGACCGAGGCGCGCTCCTGGCGGCTGTAGGTCTCCACCTGCTCCTCGGCGATCTGCCGCGAGCGGAGCTGCACCAGGATCTGCTCGATCTGTCCGCCGGCGCCGCCCGAGGTGGGCGTGCCGATCAGCACCTCCTGCAGCTCGAGGTTGTAGACGACGAACTTCTCCTTCATCTGCACGCCGGACTGCTCCTGGATGTCCGAACGGTCCTGGAGGAGCTGGATGAGCGTGCGGGTCTGGCCGACGTTCTTGAAGTAGGCGCTGACCATGGGGTCCAGGGTCTGCTCGACCAGCTTCTTGACGTCACCGAAGCGCTGGATGACGAGCGGCGCCTTGCGGTAGTCGATGTGGACGACGACCGACAGCGGCAGGCTCGGCTCGAAGGCGTCCTTGGTGATCAGGCTCACCTCGGAGAGGTTCTCGTCGAAGCGGTGCGCGCCGGTCTCGGTGCGGTTCCACTTGAGGATGAAGTTGGTGGTGGGCACCATGACCACCTTGCCGGCGTAGGTGTTGAAGGCGTACTTGCCCGGCAGCAGCGGCTCGTTCCACACGCCGCGCTCGCCGACGGCCACCAGCTCGCCGTGCTTGTAGTCCTTGCCCGAGAGGTCGCGGCCGGCGCCGCCCGTGTACGAGACCACGACGCCGACGGTGCCGACGTCGACGACGGTCTTGGGCACCAGCTCTTCGGTGGCGAAGAGGCGGTTGATGTAGTAGGTGCCTTCGACGAGCACCTGGAGCTGGCGTCCGCGCTGGCCGCCGGCGAGCAGGAACTTGTCGGCGTCCTGGAAGCTGTTGTGGTACGTCTCCGCATGCGCCGGCTCGTTGCCGATCAGGGGCGCGATGATCTCGCCCGAAGGCACGGCCGGACCGTCGTGGACGGTGACGATGCCGATGCGGTCCTCGGTGCCGCGCAGGACGACCGGATGGAAGCCGTCGCGGTCGGAGATCAGAGTGCTCATGCCGGCGAAGACCTCGACCTCGCTGCGATCCAGGGGCAGGTAGTAGACATGGCCGCGGGTGAGCACCACGAAGAGCGCCAGGTTGATGGCGTAGGTACCCTCGCGGAGGACCATGCGCTGCGGGCCCTTCTGGCCGCCGTCGCGCAGGAACGCCGCGGCGTCCTGGAAGTTGCTGGCGGTGACGTTGGAAGCCAGCGCCTGGCCGGGCAGCAGCGACTGTCCGTCGCGGGCGAAGATGTAGCCGATCTCACCCTGCGGAATGGTGACCAGCGACATCTTGTGGATGCGGTACTGGAACGGCTTCAGAAGGTGCCAGCCGCCGCGCAGCACGTCGGGCTCGAAGCCCGCCTCGCCCGCCAGGGCGATGAGGCCGGACTTCACCGAGCCCTTGCCGCTGATCAGCTTCTCCTTGATCCCGATGCGGTTGTTCGGGATGTAGACGAGCGCACGCTTGATGACGATGAAAAGGATCACGCCCACTACGATCTCGATGATATGGGCAAGGGACAGGAACATCTGTTTCTCCGTTTCTCCCATGGCAAAGCCGCCGCCGGGAACGGCGGTTCGGGGGCCATGGATTGTCCTTGGGGTGGATGAAAGATTCGGCTACGGGCTCCGGAGGTCGGGATTCCTGAGAAAACCGGCCTCCAGATGTAAGTGTCAAAGTGGGGGGAATCCATTTCACGGCTATCATTCTCCTCCAGGAGACGCCCTCGAGATGCGCGAATTGGCACGACACCTGGGGACGACTGTGCGCTCGCTCGCTCGCCAGCCCCAGATCACCGTCCCGGCGGTGCTCACGCTCGCCCTGGGGATCGGCGCGCTGACGGCGCTTTTCGCGTATCTCGCCGCCATGGTGTGGCCGCGCCTGGAGGTCCACGATGCCGGCCGCGTGGTCTGGGTGAGCTCCGGCACCCCGGAGGACCCGCGGCAGGGCACCCCATACCTCGACTTCATCGACCTGCTGCGGCGCCAGTCGGCGGTGACCGAGCTCACCGCTTATTCTCCGTTCGGCTCCTCGATGGGCTTGGCGGAGCAGACGACCTATGCCTGGGGACAGTTCGTGAGCGGCGGCTACTTCTCGTTCTTCGACGCGCGGCCGGCCGTGGGCCGGCTGCTGGGGCCCGAGGACGACAAGCCGGGAGCGCCTCTGACGGCGGTGGTCAGCTATCTGTTCTGGAAGGGCGCCCTGGGAGGCGATCCGCACGCCGTCGGCCGGCCGCTGCGGCTGAACGGCTTGACGGTGATGCTGGTGGGAGTCGCCCCCGAGCGGTTCACCGGCCAGGGCCTGCCTGCCTCCATCTACGTGCCGCTGGCCCAGTCCGACATCGTCTCCGGCCTGCCGCGGATGGAGAAGCGGGACCTTCGCTGGGTGAATCTCGCGGGGCGGCTCGCGCCGGGGGTGTCCCGGCCGGCGGCGCAGGCGGCGCTGGATCAGCTCGCGCGGGCTTTGGACGAGACCGCTCCTCTGGCCGAAGGCAAACGGCGCATCAGCCTGATTGCCGCGGGGGAGTACGACGCCGGCTCCGTGGGAGAGGGCGGCGACCCGTATCTCACCTCGGCCAGGATTCTGCTCGCGGCGGCCGGCCTCTTCCTGCTCCTGGGGTGCGCCAGCATCGCCAACCTCCTGCTGGCGCGGGCCACGGCGCGGCAGCGGGAGTGGGCGATCCGCGCCGCGCTGGGAGCGAGCCGGCTGCGGCTGGCGGGCAGCGTGCTTTTCGAGAGCCTCCTCCTCTGCCTGGCCGGCGCCGCCGCCGGCCTCCCCTGCGCCGCGCTGCTGGCGCGGCGGATCGACGCCTACGCGGCCACTCCGCCGCCCGGCTTCGGCAACTGGGGCGAGGGGGCGACGCTGGTGCGCCTGGACGCCCGCTCGATCGCCTTCGCGTTCGCGACCGCCCTCGCCTGCGCGCTCCTCGGCGGGCTCGCCCCGGTCTTGCGGATGGCGCGCCGCGATCTCCTCGATCCGCTGAAGAGCAACGCGGCCGGCAGCGGCACGGCGGCCGGCGCGCTCAACGCCCGGCGCCTGCTGGTGGTGGCGCAGGTGGCGCTCTCGGCCGTCCTCCTCCTCGACGGCGGCCTCCTGGTGCGCAGCCTCCAGGGCGCGCAACGCCTCGACACCGGCCTCGCGCCGGACCGGCTGCTCCTCGCCTCGTTCTATCTGCCGCGGTCCGCGGGAGCCGGGCAGGGGACGTCCGCCCTCTACCGGCGCATCCTGGACGAGGTGCGGACGATCCCCGGGGTCAGCGCGGCGACCCTCGCGCACGTGGCTCCGCTCTCCGGCATGACGCGGGGCATGCAGGCGGCGCCGCACGAGAAGCCGGAGGCCCGGCTCCCGATCGCCTACAACATGGTGGCTCCGGACTATTTCGCGACCGTCGGCCTCCGGATCGTCCAGGGCCGCCCCCTGGACCGCCGCGACCGCGTGGACGCACCGCCGTCGATCGTGGTCAATGGGGCGCTGGCGCGGAAGCTGTGGGGCACCACGAACGTCCTGGGCCGGCGGATCGACGTCGCCGAGCCGGCGCGGCCCGGGGAGCCCGGCCCGGTGTTCGAGGTGGTGGGAGTGACCGCCGACGCGCGCAGTGTGTCGCCGGTCGAGCCGGAGCCGGCGCTGGCCTATTTCTCCAACGAGCAGCGCTCGGCGTCGCGCATGAGCGTGGTGGTCCGCACGGCCGGCCCGCCGCTCGCCGTGGCCGGCGGGCTGCGCCGGGCGTTGCGTGCGGCGCATCCGGACCTCTCGGTGATCGAGATGATGACCTGCCGGGACGGCATCGACCGGGTGCTGGTGCTGCCGCGGATGTACGCCGAGGTGGCCGGCCTCTTCGGCCTGCTCGGTCTGGCGGTGGCGATGGTGGGCCTGTTCGGCCTGCTCAGCTATTCGGTGAGCCTGCGCGGCCGGGAGATGGGCATCCGCATGGCGGTGGGAGCGCGTCCGCGGGACGTCCGGCGGCTGGTGGTGCGGCAAGGCATGGCGCTGGTCGCCGCCGGTGTCGTGGTGGGCGTCGTCCTGGCGCTCGCCGGCACCCGGCTGCTCGCCAGCCTGCTCTTCGGAGTGGGCGCCGCCGATCCGCTGACGTTTCTCCTCGTGCCCGGCGTCCTCGCGCTGGTGGCGCTCGGCGCCTGCGATCTCCCGGCGCGGCGCGCCGCCGGGCTCGATCCCGCGAGCGTGCTGCGGAGCTTGTAGCGGTTACCTACCCCAGCAGCTCATCCAGCTCGTCATCGCTGTCCTCGCCTTCCAGGGCCTGGGCGGCGGAGGAGCGGCCTTCTCCCTTCTCCTCCAGGCTCTTCTTGAGCAGGAGGGCGCGGCGCTTCTCCACGGCTTCGAGCCAGATGGGCACGAAGGCGACGAGATCCTGGAGCAGCTTTTCGATGTCGGTGAGGAAGGTGGCCAGGCGGCGGCTGAAGACGCTGTGCGTGGCCAGGAGGTCGCGCACGCCCTGCTCGCGGTCGGAACGCGGTGAGCCGGCGGAGCTCATCGGGCTCACCGTGGCCTTCATCGCCTCCACCGCCTCGGTGCCGACCTCGTGCAGCTCGATGGCGATCCGGCAGCGCGTGGGAAGCTCCATGGCGTAGCGGTCCAGCAGCTCCATCTCATAGAAGCGGACGCCGCGCAGGGGGAGGATCTCCTTGAGCTTCGGGGTCAGCCCGTTGAGCAGGATCTCGAGGAAGAACTTGGTGCCGCGCCACGCCGGACGGCTGGGCAGGGTCTCCTCGCGGCGCATCTGATCCGACGGCTGGGTGAGATGCTGGGGGCGGACCAGGTCCAGCTTTTCGAGATAGCCGCGCAGGCGCACCAGGGTGGCGTGCAGCCACTCGGCCTCCTCGATGTCCTTGGGGAAGCGCTTGGAGAGGAAGTAGTCCGCGTCGTGCAGGCTCCGCGGATCCTTGGCCATGATCTCGCCGAAGGTGTCCTGGAGGAAGGCGTGGAGCTGCCCGATGCAGACACAGAGCAGCTTGCGGATCTCCATCAGCTGGTCGGGCTGGACCTGCTCCGGGAACTTGGCGATCTCCTTGAGGACGTGACGGTTGAGGAGGTCGAGGGAGGACAGGGCGTTCTGCCGCGACTCTTCGAGCGAGGGGATGCGCGATTGCACCTCGAGGAGCGGTCCGATCCGGTTGCGGATGAGATCGGTGATCCGGCGCACCTTCTGCCAGATGTCGAGGAGGCGCTCCGGCGAGCAGTGAAGGATCGCGTAATTGCTCTCCAGGACGCCGTCGAGGAGGCGGATGCAGCCGAGGAACGCACGGATCCGCGGGTTCTGGTAGTTGATCCGCTCCAGAGCCCAGTCGACCGCCGTGACCCCCTCGGGGAGGGCAATTTGATGTTGTCCCACCTGAATGGCCTGCTGTGCCTTCCTCTCCATGTCCGCTTCCGAGCAGGAGCATTCTGCCACGTTTCTCCTCACCTCACGGGCCGGTGCTATCATTTCGTACCATCGGAACCACGAGCTCTCCGCCGCGCCCCCTGGAATGGATCTACTGCCGCGACCAGCCGGAGAGCGAGCGCACGCGCCCCGCCGACGAGCTGGTGGCCGCCCTGTGCGCGGGGAGGCCGATCCGGATCGAGCACGCGATCGTCGACGGCGACATCCATCTCAACGCCGTGGTCTACGCACCCAAGCTGGTGCTCCACTACACGGTCTTCCGCGGCCACTTCCACCTCAGCGAGGCGCGGTTCGACCACACGGTCGACCTCACCGGGTGCGACTTCCAGGAGGGGCTCAACCTCTTCGCGACGCGGATCGACGGCCAGCTCAAGCTGCCGCGGGCGACCATCCGCCGCGGCTGCCGGGCGCCGGTGGTCCACAACTTCGACCAGATCGAGGTGCGGGGGCGGCTGAACGGCGCGCGCCTCCAGTCCGAGATCGGGCTCTCGTTCCGCCAAGCCCAGTTGGGTGAGGTGAGCCTCGACGGCGTCCACGTCACGGGGGATCTCGATTTCCAGCTCGCCGCGGTGGCCGGCGATTTTTTCTGCGAAACGCTGCGCGAGACGGACGCACCGGAGCGGGTCGAGATCCAGGGGAGGGTCCGCCTGAGCGGCGCCAGGATCGGCGGCCAAGCCACGTTCCGCGGCGCCCGGATAACCGGCGGGCTCCTCCTGGTCGACGCCGAGATCCGCGAGGATCTGCGCTGCGGTCTCCAGGGAAACCTGCGCTGCGAAATTCTCGGCCCGGTGCGCATGACCGGCGCCAAGATCGGCGGCATGGCCTACTTCGGCGGCGCCCGCCTCGGCGACGAGGCCGCGCTCCGGACGACGACCCCGCCCCCTGCGATCGCCGCCTGTCACAACGCGGTCTGGATGCAGGCCGTCGAGATCGACCGCGGCCTCCACTTCGCTCCCGAAGGTGAGCACCTCACAGAGATCTACGGCAACGTCTTCGGCGTCTCGGCCCATGTCGCGCACCAGCTCTCCTTCGACCGCACGCACGTCCACGGCGACGTCGACCTGCAACGGGCGGTGGTCAACGGCCGCCTCCTCTTCGCCTTCGACGAGGAGTACTACCGGCTGATCCCCGACGCCCTCGGCCGGGACTGCCATGGGCGCCTGCGGATCGACGGCAGGCTCCTGCTGAACGGCGTCCAGGCCCAGGAGCTCGTCCTCGATGGGCGGCTGTTCGACTGCGATGCCACGGTAGCCGCCCGCGAGCACCCGCCCACCCGCCGGGACGAGCGCCGCCTCTTCTTCCACCGCATGCTCACCGGCCAGCTCGAGCCGGCGGAGGACGACAGCCGCCTGAAGCTGGACCGCTCGCGCCTCTCCAAGCTGCAGATCGAGGAGAAAGTCCCGGAAGGGATCAGCGCCGACGGCATGAGCTTCGACGACCTCCAGCTCCCGCGCGGGAGCTGCGAGTACAGCGAGCTGCCGCGCCGCACGCGGCCGTTCAAGAAGAGCCCCTATCTCGCCGTCGAGGCCTGGCTGCGCAACAAGGGGTTCGACCAGGAAGCCAAGCGCGTCTACATGGACATGTGCGACCGCGATCTGAACGCCGGGCAGTCTCCCCGGCTCGGCCGCTGGCTGCGCTGGCTCTTCCTCGGCGTGATGATCGGCTACGGCACGCGTCCGTTGCGCCTCCTCGGCCTCTTCTTCCTCTCCTTCGCCCTCTCGGTCCTCCTTTTCTCCAGCCCGGCCTCGCTGGTCAGTTACTCCGAAAAGCCGGCGATGCAGCCCGATCCGTGGCCGGTGGAGGCGCAGCACACCTGGGTGACCGTCGGGGCTGCCCTGCGCTGCCACTTCCCCATGCTCTTCTTCATGGGCGAGCCGAACTACGTCCCCTCGCCGAATCGCATCCCCTGGCTCGGCGGCCTCACCTATGACGGCTACGCCCTCGTCATCTCCGCCCTGAGCTGGATCATGGTGCCGCTGTTCCTCGCCGGTGTCACCGGCGTCGTGCGGCAGAAATAGGACGCTTCTTCTCCTTGGGCGCCGGCGGCTGCACGTCCTCGGTGTAGGCGCGCAGGACTTCCGCGACGCTCCAGGCGTGGGCGATGCAGCCGCGCGGCGAGTGCGGGGCCTCGCCGTCGAAGAGCTCGGAAATGGAGCCGATGCCCGCCTCGGCGAGCCGGGGCTCGAGCGCGGCGATCACCCCGCGCGCCTTCTTGCGGCCGGCCGCGCCGTGCACGCGGACGAGGGCGGTCAGATAGGGGCCGAGGAGCCAGGCCCAGACGGTGCCCTGGTGATAGGCGGCCTCGCGGCTGTCCGGGCTGCCCTCATAGGCCGGGTGGTAATCCGGGTGGTCGGGAGACAGGGTGCGCAGGCCGACCGGCGTGTAGAGCCTGGCCTCGACAGTCTCCAGGAGCCGCGCCGCCTTGGCTTTCGGCAGCAGCGGGAAAGGCAGGCTGAGGGCGAAGATCTGATTGGGCCGGAGGGAGGTGTCGTGGATGACACCATCGACGACATCATCGAGCTGGCCGGCCTCTTCGTTCCAGAACAGCTCCTGGAAGCGCTTCTCGGCGCGCTTCGCCTTCTGGGCGAGCTGCTTGCCTTCGGCGGCGTCGCCCAGCCGGGTTTCGAGATCGGCCGCGATCCGCAGCGTGTTCACCCAGAGCGCGTTGACCTCCACCGCCTTGCCATTGCGCGGCGTCACCGGCCGCCCTTCGATCCGGCCGTCCATCCAGGTCACCGCGGTCTCCGGCGTGCCGGCCAGGAGCAGGCCGTCCGTGTCCATGCGAATCTCATGGTGCGTCCCTTTCTGATACCAGTGGACGATCTTGCGTAGAGCGGGGAGGAGCGTCTCGCGCACCAACGCTTCGTCCTCGGTGGCCTGCAAGTGCTTCCACACGGCGACCGCGAACCACAGGGAGGCGTCGGCCGAGCCGAGCGCCGGCTCCGCGCCGCGCTCCGCCAGACGGTCGGGGAGCACCCCTTGGTCGAGCGCCTTGGCGAAGGTGCGGAGGATCTTCTTCGCGTCGTCGAAGCGGCCGGTCACCAGGCAGAGGCCGGGGAGGGCGATCATGGTGTCGCGGCTGCGCTCGCCGAACCATGGATAGCCGGCCACCACCATCCGCTGATTGAGCCCCTTGCGCACGATGAACGAGTCGGCGGCGAGGGCGAGGGAGCGGGCGAGAGAGTCGCGGACGGGCAGGGCCTTGAGGATCTTTTCGCGCCGCCGCTTCTCCTTCTCGAACAGGGCGAAGGCGTCGCGCCCGCGCGGATCTTCCGTCGAGAGGATCACTCCCAGCCGGTCGCCGGCCGCGAGCTCGCGGGAGAAGAGACCGGGCGTCCACAGATCCTCCTGGAAATCGAAGCCGCGCTGGCGGTCGAGCTCGTACTCGAAGCGGTACCACCAGTGCGGATTGCCCTGGAAGTCCGCGCCGGGCACCAGGACGAACACCTCGGGGATCTCCTCCGCGGTGTGGACGCGGAGCAGGCCGTCGCCGAAGCCGGTGGCCGGCGACGGCGCGTCCGCCCCGGGAGCGGAGGTCAGGGCGTGCTGGTCACGGGCGGCGAGGAACGGCCGCAGGGAGAGCAGGAAGGGGCCGGGCGCCGCGAGCACCTCGTAAAGCACCAGGGTGGTGTTCTCGCCGTCCACGGCGGCGATCGTCTTGCGCAGGCGGATGCCGCCGGCCTCGTATTCGAAAGCGGGGAACAGCTCCTGGTGGAACGACGTCAGGTATTGGAAGCCCTGCGGGGCGACGGCGCCGGGGAAGCGGTTGCACCCCAGCTCGAAGCTGTCGCTTTCAAGGTGAAGGATCTCGTCGAGGCGGGAGAGGAGGACCGTCCTCTCGATCGCCGGCTGCGTGGAAGCGACGAGCAAGCCGTGGTGGCGGCGGCTGTGGGCTCCGGCCACCGTCGTGCCGGCCCAGCCGCCCATCCCGTTGGTCTCCAGCCACTCGACCGCCACCGCGCGCTCGAAGTCCTGCGTAATTTCTCGGTCCATGCGAATCGACATTCTGCTATCTCTCCTCGGCCGAACGGCGCCGGCTGCTACACGTTTCAAGATGCACTGAGAAGCTCGTTTCTTCCGATCTCCAAAAAAACTGGTGAGATCGGAGGCTCATTTTACGTCTTATGAGGAGCCCCTTTCCTCCTCAAGCCCCTCCAAGTCCTCTTAGTTCAACCCACTTAGGGCTTTACGTCCTCCGGTCCCTTCCCAAGCGCCTCGCGGTCACCCCTGAATTACCCCCGATTTCCCTCGGGAAAAGTACCGAATACGTACCGGTACCCGATCCGCGACCAGCGCTTCGCTGGCCAAGGATTGACCTGGAAGGAGGACTGTGATGCCCCGTATTCCCACCCATCCCCCTGTGACCCGGATCAATCCGGCTGTCATCAAAGAAGCCTTCCGTAAGCCCGCTCCTTCCGAGGTCGGCTACTACATCCTGGAGAGAGGCAAGACTCTCGTCTGCCTCCGCGTCCGCAAGACCACCGTCAGAATCGGAGTGCGGCACAATAGCCACTGGCACTCGGTCGCCCCTCTGCACGCCGAGATGTCCGTCCAAGAGGTCGAAGATGTCCGGATGGCGGCGCTCCAACTCGCTCGCCAGCTCCAGGACGGGAAGGGCTTCACTCCTGCGGCGGCTCGCGGGCGATCCATGACCCTCGCGCTCGGCTCCATCAGGAGTATCTGTCTGACCTCCGCGAAACCAAGGGCGACGTGCTCCGCGAAAGCACCCTCAGAGCCTATGGCGATGTCTGGCGACGCTTCCTCCTTCCCGCCGCCGGACATTTCACGCTTCCTCAGATCACCGTCGAGGTCGTACGCAACATCAAGCGCGACGTTCCTGGTCTGGTCACTGCACAACGGCCAACCGCCAAGGGTGGCGGTCGTCTCATGGCTAACAGCGCTCTCCAGCAGCTCGGGGCAGCCCTCGACTTTGCCTGTCGTATGGAGTGGCTGACGCGCAACGTGGCCACTGCGCGGCTCGTGCCACGCTACGAAACCCGCCGCAGCGAAGAATTTCTCGATGCGGAAGGCTATGCCGCTGTCGGACGGGTTTTGCGAGACTTTGAAGCGCGTCTCGCAGACGGGCGGAAGTCTCCTCTGTCTCTACGGACCCTCCTTGCCCTCCGAGTCGCGATCTACACCGGGGTGCGGCATCGGGCGGAGCTGCTATGGACGCAATTGGAGTGGTGCCGCCTGGATGATGCCGTGCCACGGATCGGGATTCCTCGCGCCAAGGGTGACCGCGGCCGAGGGAGCGGCCGTTGGATCTTCCTCGGCCCCGATGCGGTCCGTTGTCTCAAGGCAATTCCCCGGCCCCTTGGCTCCGAGCAATTGACCGTTCCGGGTGCAAAGCTGGGCCATTGCTTGTACAGCCTCAACGACGCCTGGAGGGAAGTCCTCGATGCCGCCGGCCTGCCGCAGATCCAGGTCAAGGCGTTGCGTCACAGCTTCTCTACCCACTCGGTGGGAGTCATAGCACCCGAGCATCGCGCCCAGCTCATGGGACACCAAGGGCGTCCCATGACTGACACCGTCTATCTCCATCAACACGGACCTGACCTGGCCCAGGCTGCGGCTCTGGTCGAGGAGCACCTTCGCCGACTCATGGGTGATCTCCAGGTGGCTGCTCCTTTAGGTTAGGGCGAGGCGAGTATCGAATAACTGTTTCTGCTTGACAACTGCGCCGGTGTCGCGGAAGATGGTGGAACGCGGTGTCACACGGGATCATCCTCCAAGTCCACCTATCTGACCCTACGGCCATGCCACTCGTCTTTGTACATGGGGTGAACGTCCGCAAGGGGGAGACGGAGGAGAAACAGGCAAAGTTCGCGGAGGGCGAGCGCCGCCGCGATGACCTGTTCCGTGCGGTGAGCTTGGCAGGTCTCGTGGTGCCGCCGGCCGTCCTTCAAATCGAGAATCCTTACTGGGGCGATCTCGGGGCGCGATTCCGCTTCGACCTCGTGTCGGTGCCGACGAATGGCGTGGAGAACTTCGGCTCGGGGGACGAGCTGATGGCGCGCGTGCTCCAGGAGACGCTGCCGCAGGACGCGGTCGTCGCAGTGGCCGAGGCGAGACCCGCCGATGGGACCTTCCTGCTCACCCTCGCGCGCAGGCACTCGCTGGCCGTCGCCGTGGACGCGTTGGTCGCCGCGTCCGCGCTGGATGTTCCCGACGAGGGCGAGGGAGCTGCGGCGCCGAGCGGCGAGCTCGCGGCGTTCGCGGCGCGCGCGGTGCGATACACCGAGTCCGACCCAGACCTGTCCTGGCTCGCCGACCCAACGACCGATGACGAGTTCGTGGAGCGATTGCTCCTGGAGGTCCCGACTGGTCAGGCGGCGGCCGCTACGAAGGAGACGTTCGGCGGGATCAAGCTCCCCGAGGGGCTTAAGCGGTGTCTAATCCCACCGTCAACATAAGCTTCGCTTAGTTAGTTTACGCTCTCTACTAATGCACGTCAATACGGTGCGCCCCTTTAGTCCCGCCCTCCATAGACCAGGGCCCAACCGAAGATTCCGCGAAGGCTGGCCCTTCCCCCGCCCAGATCCTTCAGTCGCCAGGGCTCCATCAGGATGACGTATTGATTGAGGGAGCAGCGTAGCCCTGACAAGGGCAATCCAAACGATTCCGAGCCGTGCGACGCACGGCCCGGATCATCCACCACTCGCCAGCTTAGAACTTGTACTTGGCGAGCAGATACCCGATCGTCGCCGTGTACGCGGGGTCTTTGTACCAGCCGCTGAGGTAGCTGGCGGTGCCTTGCGTGGGGATGGTGAGCGGGGTGACGGGGAGGATGTAGCCGTAGGGGTTGAACTGGATGTCGTTGAAGGTCACGTCTTCGTAGGCGACGCCGGCGGTGAGGTCCCACTTGGTGGTGATTTCGTAGGTGCCTTTGAGATTCAGGGCCAGGCGCTCGTTGTTGCCGTAGTTGGTGATGTTGATGAGCGTCGCCGGCAGGGCGGTGGCGCCGGCGAGGCCGTTGAAGTCGACGTCTCCCTTGCTGCGGTTCCAGGAGGCCGCGCAGTTGATCAGGAGGCGCTGGCGGGCCGGCCAGTCGAAGCCGAGGCCGACGGCGTCGAATCTGTCGTTGAAGCCGGTGAAGACGGTGTAGTTGGTGGCTCCCGTGGTGCTGTTGCGGTTGACCAGGCGGCCGTCGGTGGAGGCTCTCTCGAAGTCGACGTAGGCTTTGACACGAAAGCCTTCCGGATCACCGAAGAGGGAGCTCAGGTAGATCTCCTGGCGGTCGTCCGCGGTGCGGCCGGAGGGCGTGTCGTCGTACTTGCTCTTCTTGTAGTAGTACTCGAAGCCGAAGTCGGCTTTCGCGGTGGGGGTGTAGTCGAGCCCGAGCTTGGCGACCTGGCGGTCCATGTTGGCGACGTCGAAGCTCCAGACGGTGCTCGACAGCGCCGCGGCGAGGAAATTGGAACGCCTTTCGATCTGCTGCAGCTTGACGCTCGCCACCAGGGTGTCGAGCGCGGTGTTGCGCCATTCGAGCGAGTAGCGGCGCTCTCGGGTGGAGTCCGAGTCGGGATGGAATTCGCGGTCCGTCTTCACCTGGTCGACGCCGGCGCTGAGGCGGTTGGTCCGGTTCGGACGCCAGGCGAGCTCGCCGCCGTAGTTCTTGCGGTCGTAGCCGAATGGATCGTTCTCGCAGATCCGCGGGCCGGTCGCGGAGCCCACCGGGCCGGTGCCGCCGAGGACGCCGTCGCAGCCGAGGCTGTTGGTCGCCGTGATGAAACCTGAGAAGAGGACGTCCGACGACTCGTTCTTGCGTTTGAAGTCGTAGGCGTAGAGCCGGAAGTCGACCTTTTCCAGCGGATTCGCGGACCAGGTCAGCGCCCAGGTGTCGTACTTGATCTTGCCTTTGAAAACCGACGGGTCGGCGAGGAAGGGCGCCGTCGAACGCGCGTTCGCGGTGCCGATCAATTGCGCGGTTCCCAATCGCACGTCGCTCGTCGACTCGCTGCTCGTGTAGCGCAGCGCGAGGCTCGAGCTCAGGGGGAGATGATTGATCAGGCCGTTCAGGCTCCAGCGCTTCATCTCGTTGTCGGCCGGCAGGTAGCTGGTGTCGGTGCCCAGATTGGCGCTGGTGGTGGGCGGGTTGTCGTTGCCGAAGTAGCCGTTGGTCCAGTGAAGGATCCGGTTTGCGTTCTCGAACTTGCTGTCGAGATAGGCCACCGCGACGTGGCCCTTGCTGGAGGTATAGCCGCCTTCGAACGAGTAGTTTTTCGTCGAGTAGTCGACCGGCACGCCGAGGTCGACGAAGCCGTTGCCGGAGCCGGTGCCCTGGGCGAACGACTGCAGCTTGGTGCCGTCGAAGCTGATCTCTCCGGCCTCGGCGCGGACGTACCACGGCGAGTCGAAGGAAAATTCGACCATCGCGCTGTCGTTGCGGCGCTTGTAGGAGAGGTCGTAGACGTTCCATTTCGACGGATCGAGGCTCGGCAGCACGGCGGTCTGGTTGGCGGTGCCGACGCCGGAGTAGGGTGTCCGGGCTCCCAGGGTGAAGTTGTGCTCGAGACTGTCGCTGAAGAGCTGATACTTGAATTTCTCGTACGAGCCGCCGCGCAGGTTCAGATACATGTCCGTGCGGCCGAGGTTCTCGCCGTAGAAATCGATGTAGTAGTCGCTGCTGCGGCCCTTCAGATCGAAGAAGGAGAGGACACCGCTCGTCAGGTCGCGGTATTCTCGCATCTTCCCTTCGTCGACCGTGTCCTTGGTCTCGACGGCCTGGCCGCCGAGGCCCACGGAGCCGGTCAATTTAAAACCCTCGTCTTTCAAACCGTCGTCGGCCGCGTACACCGCCGGTGCTGCGAGGAGGAGGCACGCGGTCAGGGCGGCAAAGGTTTTCCGTTGCATGGTGTCCCCCTTAGCGCAGTAGGAATTGACCGCGGGAAGCCGGTGCGTTGCTGCCGTGGATCATCTGGTGGCAGTTGACGCAGGCACGGGCGTCGAAGCGGGTGGCCCGGTCCTGGTTGACGCCGCCGATGCCGAAGCTGGAGCCGTAGGCGATCTGCCCGTGGGCGCTGCCGTGGCAGTCCTGGCAGAGCTGCGGCGCTTTCACCGTCAGGAGCTTGGGCACGTTGGAGCCGTGCGAATTGTGACAGGTGAGGCAGCTCTCCTCGACCGGCATGTGGGCGAAGACGAACGGTCCGCGCTTGTCGGCGTGGCAGCTCGTGCAGAGCTGGGTGATCGATTCGTTCTTCACCATGGCGTGCGACAGCGCGCCGTGCGGATTGTGGCAGTCCGAGCAGGCGACCTTGCCTTCGAGGATGGGATGGTGGGAATTCTTGTTGAGCTGGGCGCGGATCGACTTGTGGCAGGAGCCGCAGACGTCATACTGCAGCTTGCGCTGCGTCGTCAGGTACGGCGCGGTCGACGGATCGCTCTTCTTGCTGTGGACGGTGTGGCAGTCGGCGCAGGTGACGTCGTTCTTCTTGTGTTTGCCGGCGTCCCAGAAGGCGAGCTGCCGGTCACCCTCGTGGCAGGTCAGGCAGACGGCGCTCTTCTCGGAGGCGAGCATGCCTCCTTTGTCGAAGACGTGCTCCGGCTTGACGGACGGATCTTCCAGGTGCTTCGCCACATCGCCGTGGCACGACTTGCAGAGGCTTTCGGTCGCGTCGAGCTTGGCGCCGTGCTTGGTCAGCGCGATGCTGTTGACTGCTTCCTCATGGCACTCTGCGCAGACGGGCCGCGCGCTGCTCTGCGCGCGACCGGCGGCGGGCAGGAGGAGCGCGATGAAGAAGGAGCTCGCGATCCCGACTGCCCAAAACAATCGGTGACGCATTCCAGTCTCCTTTCAGGGAAAACGGGGCTTCCGTTGCCTGAAAGGGTAGCGGCGGGGCGGCGCCGGGAAACCAGCCGCGAGGGCGGAGAACCCAACGCGGGCGGGTAGGAGAGGTCCCACCCCGGAGGGCAGGTGGGCTCGGGCTCTCAGGCGATCGAATGCCGAACGTCGCGGCCTTCTACGTAGTAGATGACGTCTTCGGCGATGTTCGTGGCGTGGTCCGCGATACGCTCCATGTTGCGGGCGATGAGGAGCAGGTGGAGGGCGCGGCTGACCGTCTTCGGGTCCTCGATCATGTAGGTCAGCAGCTCGCGGAAGATCTGTTTGTAGAGACCGTCGACCGCGTCGTCCGAGCGGCAGACGTCGGTCGCCATCTCGGTGTCGCGCTCGACGAAGGCGTCGAGGCTCTTGCGCACCATCGCCTGCACGAGGTGGGAGAGGTGCGGCAGGTCGATATAGGGCTTCAAGGGGGGCTGCTCGTTGAGCTGCTCCACCGACTGCGCGATGTTCACCGCCGAGTCGCCGATGCGTTCGAGGTCGCTGTTGATCTTCATCACCGCGACGAGGAAGCGGAGGTCGACCGCGGTCGGCTGCTTGCGCCCGAGGATGCTGTGGCAGACCTCGTCGATCTCGATCTCGAGCTGGTCGACGTCGCGGTCCCCCGCGATGACCTCGGTGCACAGGGCGGGTTTGCGCTCCAGGAGGGACTGCGTCGCCTTGGCGACCATCCCTTCCACCATCCCGCCCATACGGAGCAGCATCTGCCGTACGCGGTCGAGGTCTTGATCCATGCGTCGTTCCATGAGTTTCCCATTCCTTTCCGAACCGCGATCTTAAACGCTCCCGGCGGCGAGGGAAAGGCGCCGCGGCGTCACTCTGTGACAATCCGGAGGCGGAATTGTAACGGTTTGCCTAAAGCGGCAACCGCACCCGGAACGCCGTCCCCTTGCCCACCCGGCTCTCGACGTCCACCTGGCCGCCGTGGGCCTGGACGACGTGCTTGACGATGGCGAGGCCGAGGCCGGTGCCGCCGTCGTCCCGCGCACGGCCTTTGTCGACGCGGTAGAAGCGCTCGAAGATGCGGGCCAGCGACTCCTGGGGAATACCGATGCCGGTGTCGCTGACTTCGAGGACGGCGTGCTGGCCATCCTGTGCGAGGCGCAGGAGGACCTCGCCGTCCGGCTGGTTGTACTTGATGGCGTTGTCGAGCAGGTTGAGCACCATGCGCTCGATGCTGTCGGCGTCGCCGCGCAGCTCGGGCAGGGCCTCCTCTTCCACCTCGACCGCGACCTGTCTCTCGCGGGCGGTGGCGGCGAGGAGGTCGACGGCGCGCTGGACGATGGCGCTCAGATCGACCGGCTCACGCTCGGCCTGGCTTTCAAGACCAGCCACGCTTTCCAGGCGCGACAGGGTGAGCAGATCGTCCAGGAGCGCCTGGAGGCGGCGGCAGTGCTGGAGGATGCGCTCGGTGAAGCGGCGCGCCGTGGGCGGCTCGTCCAGGGCGCCGTCGCGGAGGGTCTCGGCGTAGCCCCGGATGGCGGCGAGGGGGGTCTTGAGCTCGTGCGAGACGTTGGCCACGAAGTCCCGCCGCATCTCGGCGAGGCGGGTCATCTCGGTGGTGTCGCGGGCCACCACGACGGCGCCGCGCTCGCCGCCGGCCAGGGCGGCGCTCGCCAGCAGCAGGGTGCGGCGCTCCGGCGTCTGCAGCTCGATGCCGCCGCTCTGCGCCTCGCGGAGGCGCAGGGTGTCGTCGACGATGCGCGCCAGCTCGGGCTGGCGGAGGAGCTCGAGGACGGTGCGGCCGGCCACCTCGACTCCGGAGTCCCCGAGGTCGAAGAGGCGCCGGAAGGCCGGATTGACCAAGCGCGCGCGGCCGTCGCCTTCGACCACCAGGACCCCCTCGGACATGCTGGCGAGGATGGTCATCAGATGGTCGCGCTCGTCGCGCACGGCGAGGAGCTGCGTCTCGGCGGTCGCGGCGAGGTGGTTGAGCGCCACGGCGAGGGCGGCGAGCTCTTCTTCCTCCGGCAGGGGAACGCGGCGGATGCGCCCGCTGGCCAGCTCGCCCGCTCCCGCGATCAGGCTGTAGTAGGGGCGGAAGAGCCGCCGGTCGATCCACAGCGAGGTGAGCAGGATGGCCGCCGCCGCCGCCAGCAGGGCGAGCGCCATGGCGGCGGCGATGCTGCCGCGCAGCGCCTCGATCTGCGCCAGCGGCTGCGCGAGGCGGAGGATCACCAGATGGCCGCCGGTATCGGTGAGGGTGCGGGCGGCGTAGACGTAGGTCTGCCCGGTGGTGGCGCTCTTCCGCACGGAGACCCCCTCGCCGGTGGCCAGCGCGGCGAGGATCTCCGGCCGGCCGGCGTGGTTCTCCATCCCCGCCACCTCCTCGGGAGTGCGGGCGCTGTCGGCGATCACCACGCCGTCGCTGCGCACCAGGGTCATGCGCAGGCCGCTGTCGGTGGCCACGGAGCGCGTCCAGGCCTGGAGGTCGAGCGTCGCGTCCCGCCGCTCCTGGATGACGATGGGCGACAGGAGGCGCGCCGTGTCGAGGAGCTGCACCGAGGCGCTGCGCTCGAGCAGGCCGGGGAGCAGGATCCAGAGGGTGACGGTGGCGGTGAGCACCGCGGCCAGGGCCGGCCAGAGCGGCGCCAGGCGCAGCTTGCGGGGGAGCCCGAGCAGTCCCAAATCAGGGCCTCAGGCGATAGCCGACGCCGATCACGGTCTCGATGCGGTCGGCTTCGGAGCCCAGCTTGCGGCGCAGGCGGCGGATGTGGGTGTCGACGGTGCGGCTGTCGATGTCCTCGGCGTAGCCCCAGACGTCGCTCAAGAGCTGGCCGCGGGTCTGCACGCGGCCGGAGCGCTCCATGAGGAGACGCAGGAGGCGGAACTCGGTCGCGGTGAGCGGGATCTCCTTGCCGCGCACACGGAGCTGGTGGGCCGAGATGTCGAGCTCGATGCCGCCGAGCTCCAGGAGCTCCGCCTCGGCCTCCTCGTGCTGGAAGCGGCGCAGGACCGCCTTCACCCGCAGCACCACCTCGCGCGGGCTGAACGGCTTGCTGATGTAGTCGTCCGCGCCGAGCTCCAACCCCACGATGCGGTCGACCTCCTCGCTGCGCGCCGTCAGCATGACGATGGGCAGGCGCGCCGTCCCGGTGTCCCTCTTGAGGAGACGGGTCAGCTCGAGGCCGTCGATGCCGGGCAGCATCAGGTCGAGCAGGACGAGATCCGGAGCGTCGCGGCGGATCGCTTCCAGCCCGGTATCCCCGCGGCGCGCGGTCGCGACGGCGAAGCCTTCTTTTTCAAGGTTGTACTGCAACACTTCGGCGATGTCCGGCTCGTCTTCGATGAGGAGAATGCGTTCACGGGTCATTGTCGAGAGGCTAGCATGGAGTCTTCCACAAAGAGTGCGGAAAACCCTGTGGAAAAGGGGTCCAAACGCGGCTTGGAACGGCCTTCCGAAACGACTTTACACGCTTTGAACAACCCGCTGTGCAACCTTGTCAAATGGCTGCAAACAAACGGGCTTAGCAAGACGATGTACGTTTGGGGAAAACGGGGAGGGGAGAAGGCTGGAGGGTTTTCCACAACCCCCCATGTGAACTCCTGGTGAGAAAGCTGTTAACTCTCTGTGACACCGAGAGTTACGTCTTCTCTTGAAAAACTTGCAGAGGTCTTCCTCTCCGGGAGTTTCTTACAACAGCCGGTAAGCAGGCGGGAAGATTCAGCCGGCAGCCACTTCGAGGCCCTGGCGGAGACGCAGCCGGCAGGCGAAAACTTTTGCAAAAAACTTGCCGCGCTGGCGCGCCGCTTCGAGCTCCAGGTCCACCTCGTAGCGCGACATCACCTCCAGGGTGACCCGGTCCTTGCGGATGGCGGCGTAGATCTCGTCGACGCGCGAGGCGTGGGTGCGGTCGAGGGCGTCGGCGAGACGCAGGAGGGCGGCGAGCTTGCGCACTGTGCGCTGCTGCCAGGGCTTCAGCGCGGCGAGGGTGGGATGGCGGTCGGGCTTGGGGGTGGGACCCCGGTGATAGCGCGCGACGTGGGCGATGATCTCGATCTCGCGCTGGTCGAAGGCGTCGAGGTCGGCGTTGGTGATCAGGTAGTAGGCGTGCTTGTGGTGGCCGCGGTACTGGATCGAATAGCCGATGTCGTGCAGCAGGGCGGCGTATTCGAGCCACTCGCGCTCGCGGGCGGCGAGGCCGTGGACGGAGGCGGTGACGTCGAACAGGCGCAGGGCGAGGCGGGCGCTCTGCAAGCTGTGGCGGAAGACGCTCTCGGTGCGCTCGGCGAGCTGGAGCACCTGGCGCCGGCGCAGGTCCTCGAGCTCGCGCGTGGTGGAGACCGGCTGGCCCAGGGCGGCGAGGACCAGCCCTTCGCGCAGCGCCCGGTCGCTGACCTGGAAGCGGTCGACGCCGGCATGGGCGGCCAGCTCCTGGAGGAGGACGGCGCCGGCGAGCAGGCTCTCGGCGCGCGGGCCGCCCACCGGCGGCAGATCGGCGATCTCGCCCCGCTTCAGGCCGCGCAGGCGCTCGACGAGAGAGGCGAGGTCCTTGAGGCGGACCTCGCGCAGGCCGCTCGACACTTCCCGCAAGGTGCGGCCGGAGAGGAAGTCCAGGAGATCGGCGCAGCAGGCCGCGGTGCCCGAGGTGGCGATCAGGCGTTCAATGGGAACCAGCGCCGGTTTTTGAGGCACGGCGGACCGGAGCTGCTTCTGAATGTGGCGGCGCAGGCGCTCCATCGCGGCGGCGCCGGGCGGGTCACCCTTGAGCAGCGCGGCGCAGCGCAGCGATCCCAGCGGCAGGCTGACCACCTCCTCGGCCTCGCCGGCCCGCGTCGTGATCCACTCCGTGCTGCCGCCGCCGACGTCGACGATGGCGGCGGTCCCCGCGCCCAGCTCGACAGCCTCGCGCACCGCGCGGTAGATCAGCCGCCCCTCCTCGACGCCGGTGAGGAGCTGGACGTCCATCCCCGTCTGCGCCTTGACGCGGGCGAGGAAGTCCTGCCCGTTCGCCGCCTCGCGCACCGCGCTGGTGGCCACCGCCACCACCTGCTCGGCGCCCTTGAGACGGGCCAGCGTGGTCATCTTGACGAGCGCCTCCAGCCCGTCCCGCATCGCCGCCTCGGAGAGCGTGCCGTCGCCGAACCCGGTCTTGCCCAGGCGCACCATGTCGCGCTCGCGGCCGAGCACCCGGTAGCCGCCCTGGGGCTCGGGAGCGACGACGATCATGTGGATGGAGTTGGAGCCGATGTCGATGGCGGCCAGCCGTCCCGCGCCGGAGCGCGGCACGGTCTCCTCCATCTCGTCCAACGAGTGAGACTCGGGGCTGGGGAAGGTGAGCGGCTGGACGGCGATGACGGTCACGCTCCGATTCTAGACCGCCGCGACGGCTTCCGCCGCACGGGCTGCCGGAACGCCAGGACCATGAACGGGCGCGTCGTCCCACGGCCGGAGAGGCGCCGGCCGCCGGGCCAGCAAGGGCGCTCTCCCCGGTCGCGCGGACGGACGGCGTCCCTCCGCTGGTTTGACCGAGACTAGAAGGCCGGCAAGGTTTCGCCGTAGCGCGGGGGTTGCGGAGCGGTGACAGAAAGGGTTGACGCCGCGGTGAGCGATGCAATCGCGAATGACGGCCATGGGAAAAGCAATCGCCCTCTAGACAAAGAGAGGCAACGGCAGCTATAGTTTAGAGTGCTAGCAGTTAGACGTCCCTTGCTATAGCAGTATCCACTGCCCTCCTCGGCAGCGGTAGCTGCATCTTTTGGAGGTAACCCGCTGGGGTGGATCCGCCCGCCCCGCACGACCTCGCAGGAGAGAATGAATGCGACGACTGCCTGCACCAATTCTTTTGCTCAGCCTCCTCGTCGCTCCCTCCGCATTCGCCGAGACGCGTGAGTGCTTCTCGGACACAGATTGTCTGCCGGGCCATTTCTGTCGGGGCGATGAACACTCGACGCGATGCGAGCCCAGAATCTGTACCGATGAGTTCGCTCCCGTGTGCGGGTTGAACGGATATACCTATCGAAACTCCTGCATGGCGTCCTTGCAAGGGATCGGTGTCGCCTACCAAGGAGCTTGTGGGCGCTGCGGCGGGCCGGCGGGCCATGAGTGCAGGCCGGGCTACTTCTGCGATCTCGATCCCGGCACCTGCGGGGTCCGCGCGGAAGGGACCTGCCGCCCGATCCCTTACCTGTGCAGTCAAGAAGACCACCTGGTCTGTGGCTGCGACGGACGAAACTATCCCAACAACTGCGTCCGGCTGATGGCGCCCGTCTCCCTCGCGCATGACGGCGCTTGTGTCGTACCCAAGGCCGCGCCGCCCGCTCCGGTCAAGCGCAAGCCCGCCCCCCCTCCCGGCAAGCCTCATTCGGCGCCTCGTCGACCAGTCCCGCGTCCGCAAGCGCCTGTGACGGCACCGGCACCGACCTGTCCGCCCGTGGTTCTCTACGTACCGACCCCTCCGGCGGGGACCGCTGTGCCCACAGCCCTCCCTCCGGTGGCTTTAGAACACTCCGCCGAGCAAGCCGCTGCCGAGCAGGCTGCTGCCGAGCAGGCTGCTGCTGAAAAGGCTGCTGCTGAAAAGGCTGCGAAGGAATGTTTATCAAATAGCGGCTGCGAGGAGGGCCAGTATTGCCAGAAGCCACAAGGCAAATGCGACGGCCCTGGACATTGTAAGGACCGTCCAGAAGACATTCCCAAGTCTAAAGGTAATCCCGTCTGCGGCTGTGACGGCATTACCTATACCAACGAGGAGTGGGCGACCGCAGCGGGGCAGTCTATCAAGTGTACAGTCAACTGCGACCTGTGCAAGTAGACCCGCACCACCACGACCAGTGTGCTCTAGGTCGGCAGGACGGACCATCGGGAGTCAACGGGCATGATTAAAAAACTAGCCGTCGCAGTGGCCGTTATGGCAGCCTTACCCGCTGCCGCATGGTGCCAAACCGAATGCAAGCCCCCTTATAAGCTTAAACACGTCCTCGTGCAACTCGACTCCACTGGAATTTCTGGTTGGCGTTTCCTCAATTCTAGGCGCCCCTTCGCAGTCGTGGATCCAGAAGAACCAGACGAAGGAAAGGCGGTGCTATGGGAGGAATGTGCCCAGAAAGCGGACGTTACTTTTACCAACAGTGCTTCAGGCCAGTCGCTGATCGTAACTCTTCCCTATACCTACCGCCGAGTCGACGCCCGCGTGGCGGCAATTGCGATCGAAGCACAACTTGTGGAGATGCTTCAGGCAATCGCGACAGCCGCTCCTAAAACGCCGGCTCCCGGGGATGCGGCATCGCTTGAGGCCGTTGTTACAGACGCCTTGAAACCACCACCCGATGACAAGGGCGGGCTCGTCGAGCTCACCAGGTTTGCCACACTGAAACTCCGCAGGATCGGCGGTGAACTGGTAAACGAAGCACAGGAACAAACATTGCAGCAGGCTGCGGAGTCTGCCGATAAAGCACAGCAAGCAACTGAAAAGGTTAGGCCTGTACTAATCAGGGCGATCGCGCGAAGTGCGATTCTTCGCCAGAAGCTCGCTGCCTGGACCAAGGCGAATCCCGCAGCCGACCCGACTGTCAGAGACGCCGCCAAGACGCTCGACGAAGAGCTGCAACGATTGGAGGCCTGGTTGCAGGAGGGGCTCGGCGTCATCGAATCCGGCAGCGAACGCCCCCCCCTCTCAGAATGCTCGGACCCGACGGCGGAGAGTCAAACCTGTCGCTATCAGTTCACACTCTTCGACAACAGTTCCTTCACAGTCCCCCCGGACACATGGAAGAGGCTCGTCCGTTTTTCTGACGGCACCGTTCGATTCAGTGTCCGGTTCTTTGACGAGCAGTTCCCCGCCTCCAACACCGATGGATATCTGCGTGTGCGCACAAAGGTGCGCGAGCGCCCCAGCGTCACGGCTTGGTCGCTCAATTCCAGCGTCGGCTACTCGCTGAAACCTCAGAGCCCGCGCAAGCGCCCCGAAAACGACGAGTCACGTCCCTTCACCCTTGCCGATCCCTACACCGGCCGCGTGCTGGACGGCTTCAACGGCTCGGCGCGGCTCGAGCTCATCCAGACGCTGAGCGAGAGGGCGAAGGCACGAGTGAACGCACAGTTCAAAGAAGGAGCCTTGGGCGAGAAGGACGACACGCGCACCCTGACCGTCCCACTCTACACGGTTGACGTTTTCGGACTGAACGCCGCCTCCCTGCGCTTCGGAAAGTATGCGATGTTCCAGCCGGCGCGCCGCATCGCGATCAACGCCGTCGGCGAAGGATTCCAGCTCAACGTTCACAACCTGTCCATCGGCCACATCGTCACTCTCGAAAGCGCCACGGGAGTGCAGGATGACGCCAACCAGGACAGCGATGTTACGGTGATGCGGCTGTCAGGAGCCCCCGGCTTCTCGATCTTCAAGCACGTCGACGTCTTCGGCCTCTATGGCGAGAAGAGGAGGAAGAAAGACACATCCTACGATTACAACACCCTGGGAGCTCAGTTCTTCTTCGCCAACAGCCCGAGCGACCCGCAGAAGGATAAGACCTTCACCTCCTTCAGTGGCAGCGTCTCGTATTTCCATAGCGATCGTGACGTCGGCACGGCAGGCACCCCCGTCGTGGTCGACGGCACAGGCTCCGTCTGGTTGATCGACGCAGGAGTGACCTGGCTGCGCGAAGCCGGGGCATCCACTAAATCCTTGCGTACTCTGGGCGTTCTGCTCGGCGCCGGCACCGGCGATGACCCCAAAACCACTGACAAAGACGAATCCTATCTTGGCGAAACAGCCGGCGGTTTCAGCGGCTACGAATCGATGTTCCTCTCCGCATTCCCATCGACCTTGCAGGACGGCACGCCCGCTCGTCTTCCTATCGGCAAAGGTCTTGCCAACAAGTCCTATGTCGGTATCAATTATGTCGAACGGGCCTTCAAACAGGTCAACTTGCTTTGGTGGCTCGCACGCGCGATGCAAGTCGAGGCCGACGTGCGCTCCCCGGCAACGATCCTGCGAGCTCATTGGTTTCGGCTGGACCAACCTTTCCAAGAGAAGCAAGACGCAGGCTTCGAGGCTGGCCTGCAATGGCAAATCCAGGTTCCGGAAGGGGTAACGACCACTCTGGGGTGCAGCCGCTACTACCCTGGCAGCGCGACTCGCAGGTTCTTCTTGGTGGAGCCGATGTCATGCTCGGGACAAGTGACGCTGACCCTTCAATGAGTTGACCGCCCCCCTCACCGCACCAGCTCCACCACCGCCGCCGCCGCCGGCGCCAGGCTGATCGTTCCCGGGAAGTGACTGCCTTCGATCCACAGGATCCGCTGGCTGCTCAGGTTCTCGGCCAAGCGGCGGAAGGCGTCGCGGAGCTTGGGATTGAAGGAGATGTCCTCGCCGGCGGGCCAGCCGAGGCCGGCGACGGTCTGCGGCGAGGCGAAGGACCAGACGACGAGGGGGACGCGGATGGCGGCGAGATAGCGGCTGACGGTGGCGGCGTCGTGCTCGCTCCCGTCTCGCGGATGGCGGCTCAAGACGAGGAGGACGGCGCGGCGGCGGTTGCCGCCGAGGGCTTCGAGGCCGGCGACGGCGACGGCGTCAGCCAGGCGCTGCGGCTTGCCGGGAGGCTGCTGGACACGGGCGAGGAGCCAGGGGAGGCCGGCGTCGAGGGCGGTGAAGTCCGCGGAGGAGAAGAGATCCGCGGTCAGACCATCGCCCGAGGCCCGCTGCGCATACGGCCAGACGAAGCGGCCCTGGTCGTCTTTGTCGAGGCTCAGCTCGGACGGCCCCCAATTGCCGCGCATGAGCAGCGGCACCGCCTCGGCGTCGCGGATCACCAGGAGCTGCGCCGGGCTCTGCTCGACCGCCACCGCCGGCACCGGCTGTCCTCCGGCCAGAACCCAGCCCTGGAGATCCTGCACCGCGGGCATCTCCTTGCCCGGCCGCAGGCGCACCGGCACCGCGGTCAGCCCGCTCGACACCGCATCGCCCCACCGGCCGCCGAAGGCGAGATCCTTCCGCGCCTCCGGATCGTTCGGGAAGCTCACCTCGGCGCTCAGGATGTGGGTCACCTCGGGAGCGACGGCCGGCAGGACCGCATGGGCCTTGTCGTCCAGCGGCACCGGTTTGCCGTCGAGGAAGAGGAGCACGGACGAGGGCTTTTCGAGCAGCCGGCTGCTCCACGCCAGCCGCGCTCCGGCCGGCTGTCCCGCCGGCCCCTTCTCCGGATACTCCAGGAGGATCTCGACCTCCGCCGGAGGCCGCCGCAGATTGAGCACCTGCCGTGCCCGGCCGACCTCCTTCCCCTCCCCGTCCAGAGCCCGCGCCACCAACTCGTGCGGCTCCATGGACGCTCCGAAGTCGAGCCGCGCCCGCCACGGCGGCCCGCCGAGCCGGATCACGGCGTTGCCGTCGACGACGAATTCAACCGCCGCCACCGGCCCATGCACCGCCACCTCGACGGCCTGGGCTCCCGAGGTCAGCCCGAGGAAGAAGGTCAGGAAGACGATTTCGACCATGCGCTTGCCCTTGAGGAACGCCGCCCCGTCCGCCCTACCAGACCACCCGGTGCAGGTCCGGCACGTCATCGAAGTGGCCGTCCTGGGTGACGACCGGCTGATGGTGCTGCCGCGCCAAGGCGGCAATCCAAACGTCGTTCTCTGGAATGGGACGGCCTTTCCGGCGGAGCTCGTCTCGCACCTGCGCGTAAACGACGGTCGTCTTCTCGTCCACCAGCAGGACAACGGATTCTCGGATGAGAGTCTCGAGGAGAGCTTGAAGGGGGCCTCTTTGCCGGGAGCCCAGAAGCCCATACCGGTATTCACCGATGACGATCACCGGCAGGTGATGGCGTTCGTCCGCGGCGAGCACGTCGCCGAGAGCGGAATCACCCGCCAGAAGGGCGGAGACCGCGTTCGTGTCGAGAATCACTGCCAATCCGCCGGATCGACATGCTCGAGCTCCGCCGCGATGACCGCATCGACAGCCTCCACGTCTTCCTTGCGAGCCTTGCCAAAAACGCTTCGCCAGCCCCGCTCTGAAGAGGGCGCCGGAATCCGGCTGTCCAGGTGTGCCTGCAATGCCTCGGTCACGAAGTCCTTCAAGCTCTCGCCGCGGAGCGCGGCCACGGCCTTCGTGCGCCGGAACAGGTCATCAGGGATTTCCAGGGTCGTCTTCATGAGACCCATCTTCCCATATTTATGGGTCTGGATTCTATTCGGACCACCGCCGCCCGCACCGCAAAAGAAAAAAGAGGGCGCGCCTCGCGGCGCGCCCCCTCGGGCCTCTTGGCTTCTGTCCTTACTTGTTCAGCTCGGCCGCCGCCACCTCTCTCTTGAGGATCTCCACCTCCCGCCGGAGGAGGTCCGCGTCCTTCCTCTGCTCTGCCAGCTTCGCCTCCTTCTCAGCGAGCGCCTGCTCCTGCTTCCGGAGCCTCGCCGCTTTGCTCGGTCCGCGCTTGCGCAGAGGCTTCACCAGGAAGGACACGAGCTTCTCGTTGTGCGGCCCGAGCTTGAACTTCGCCGCGCTCTGGAGCTGGAGGACGGCCTCCCGGGCGCGCCCGACCGCGTTGTTCATCTCTTGCGTGGCGCGCTGCTTCTCGCCCGCAAAGGCGTCCTGCCGGTTCTTGGCTTCCTCGACCGTGGACAGCTCCCGCTCCAGGATGGCCCGCTCCACCGAAATGTCCGGCAGCGTGGCCGCGTTCTCCGCCATTGTGACCAGAAGGCGCCGGGCCTTTCCGGTAAAAGCTCCGAGGGCTTGGCTTCTCTCGTTTCCCATGGTCCGCTTCCTTACAGGAGGCCCGCTGCGAAGTCGAGCTGCGCCATGCCGATGCCATAGTTCTGCCCGCGGCGAGGGCCGAGGACGGTGATCACCACGCGGGCGCCGCTCAGGCCGATCCGCACCTTCTGCCGGGCGCGCGCCGCCTCCCGCAGGACGAATGTCCCATACTCCGCGGCGCTATGGGCCGAGGCCAGGTCGCGCACACGGTCGATGGCGTAACCTCCCGCCACCAGGACCCAGCCGGGCATGCGGCTCAGGCGCAACTGCACCCGCTCCGCCTTGAGGCCCTCGATGTCCGGCTCCAGCCACACCGGGGCCATCGCCTCCTGCTGCACCCGCTCCGCCTTCAGGTCGGTCCCCTCCGGCGGGTCCACGGTCAACTGCTGCTTCTGTGCTTCACTCATACTGCTCCTTACCAATTCTCCGAGCCTTCGTGGCTTCGAAGGTGAGCTGCTATGTGCGCCGCTCACGAACATAGTTCTACACGATCGCCGCGAGAAAAGCGACAAAAATGGGAAAAGAATTTTTATTTGTATGCGACATACCAAGAGCTACCCGGTTCTTCCCGGCTTTTCCCGCAGCTCTCCGGGAGGTACAATGTCCTGGGATGGACAGCACGAGGCTCTGTATGGGGGCCTTGGGAAGCACCTGGAACAACAGGAGGATCTCCAAGATGAGCCAGCGAACGCCGGACGGGGAGTCACGGCTTGAGGAGGCGGTACGCATCGCGATCACCCGCGAGGAGCGCATGGAGAGCCCGCGCGGCGAGTGGCACGACCGCCTCTGGTATCCAGCCGACGACGAGCGGCAGACCTGCTGCGAGAAGATCACGCCGACGGAGAGCAACCGTCAGGCGCTGGAAAGCCACTGCCGGACGCAAGCCCACATCGCCAAGCTCTTCCAGGTGCCGTTGCCGGAGTTGCGCCGGGCGGTGAAGCGGGCTCGCGACGCGGACCGCGGACCGGCCCGACCGGCCAGGCCGGCCCTCAGCCTGCACACTCTCGGTTCCCCCGGCGGCCGGGCGGACGTCCTCTTTGAAGCGAGCCGCAGCGCGCACGGCGATGCACTGCAGGAGCTGCGGGCCGAGGCTCAACGCTTCGAGAGAGTCCTGCCCCGCCTGATCGCCGCCCCGGAATCGGGTGACGCCCTCCTGGAGCTGCTCGAAGAGGCTTCCGCGGGCGTCGACCGGCTCCATCTCACCATCGAGTACTGCCGGCAGGCGGAGACGACCTACGACTCCGCCCGCGTGGTCCGCGATCTGGTGTCCCGCCTGTTCGAGCGCGAGAAGAAGAGCGCCTGATCACGACCGCGCCTCCGCGGCGGCCTCTTCGTCCGCCGTCGCCTGGAGATCGACGATGGATCTCTGGAGATCGGCCAGGATGCACTCGAGGCGCCCGCGGACGATCCCCGGCAGGGTCTCTTCCTCCGCGTCCGCCAACTGCAAGGCGACGCCGTCGATGCCGTGGCGCACCTGGCGCAGCTCCACGGCGAACGACCGGATGCTCTGCTCGACCTCCGGCGTGAGGGTGATTTCTCTCCGCTCCATTTTTCCCTCTCCCTTCTTTGTCCCGCAGGGGCGTAATCCGAGGACGGCCCGGTGAGTCCGAATCACGGTATCGGCTGAATTCATCTGATTTCATCGATGCCGCGGAGAAAGCACGATCTCCTTCATCGAGGACGGATTAGAGCATGTCTCTCGCGGGAAATCAAGAACGAATAGCCTCATGCGCGGAAGATCCCTGTTTTTCTCTCCGGTCTGGTGCGGTTGAGGTAGCAAACCGGGCCATCCGGCCGCAGTTCCTCCCCCGGATTCGCGTTGGCCGCTTGCCGTCTCCGCCTTCGATGACGTATCTTATCGTTTGACGCAACCGCCGGACGCCGGGCGCGCTCCCCGCCCGCCGCAAAAAGGCGCAAACTAGAGGCGCCAAACGGTAAGATCCGGGGGCACAATCCCCAATTCCGGCGGACAATGACCTCCGGACGATGAGGGTCAGCGATGAAACGCATGTTCCGGATTCAGAGAATGTTCCTCGCCATCACGCTCCTGCTCCTCTTCTCTCTCCCCGCGGCGGCGGCCGGGGGCGCGGGCCGGCCGGCGGCGGAGGGCGCGGCCTGGAGGGGGTTTCTCGCCGAGGTGTCCGCCTGGCTGGGCGAGCGGCTGGAGGGAGGGATGGATTTGCTGTGGGGGGCGGCGGGCTCCAGCATCGACCCCAACGGCGGGACCACGGCGGCTACGGGCGATGGAGGCTCCAGCATCGATCCCGACGGACGCCCCTGAGGCCCTCTCCCCCTGGCCCCCTCTCCCGTGCGGCCCCCTCCCGCCCGCCCCGAACGGGAGAGGGGGAACGCCTGCGGGGCTGCCACAAACTTTTCCACTCATGAGAGAATGCATGCACACAGAGACAACGCTCTGGAGGAAGCATGCATCCAAGGGGAGTTTGCAATCTCGAAGGCCTCTGCGACGAGGACCTCAGCCCTGAGGCCCGGCGCCGTTTTGCGGAGCACCTGCTCGCGGGATGTCCGGCGTGCCGGGCCAGGCTCCAGCCCACGGTCTTTCCGAGCCCGGCCGCGGACACTGCCTACGACTCCTCCTGGGAGCGCGCCGTGGCGGCGGTCCTCCCGGTCGCCGCGAGGCTGGCGGAGGAGAACGGCCGGAAGGAGGAGGGGATCGCCCTGGTCCGCGCCAAGAGCCTGGACCGCTTGAGGCCTTCCGACCGGGACGTCTTCCGTGGCCGCTGGGCTGAAATCGAGCTGCTCCTCGATCTCAGCTTCGAGGAGCGCTTCCGCGCGCCGGCCACCATGCTGAAGCTCGCATTGAGGGCCGACAGGGCCGCGGCACGCTTCTCCCCCGGCGATCACTTCCCCATGGCCCTGCTCTTCGACCTCCGCGCCCGCGCCGCGGCGGAGCTCGCCAACGCCGAGCGCGTCAACGAGCACTTCCTGCTTGCGGGGGAGGCCGTCGCGAAGGCGCGGGCTCTCCTGGCGCAGGGAACCGGCGACCTCATGGTGCAGGCGCGCGTCAATGACGTGGAAGCCTCTTTGCTCAGAGATCAGCGACATCTGGACAAGGCCGAAGTACTCCTGAATCGAGCCTATCGCGCCTACATGCGGGTGGGTGAGCTTCACAAGGCAGGACAGATCCTCAGCAACAAGGGATATGCCCGGCGCCTCGCGGACAAGCCGCTGGAGGCAGCCGCGCTCCTCCGCCGCGCGATCTCCTTGCTCGATCCCGCGAAGGATTCCCAGGCTCTCGCGGCGGCCCGGCACACTCTCATCGACTGTCTCGTCGACGCCGGCCAGTTTCGCGAGGCGAATGAGACGTTCCTCAAGAGCGGTCTCCGGCTGGCTTTCGCCGACGATCCCCTCAACCTGCTCCGCGTCGACTGGATCGAAGGCAAGATCTACTGCGGCCGGAAGCGCTTCGAGGACGCCGCGCGAGTCCTCACCAAGGTCCGCGACGGCTTCCGCGCGAGGGGGCTGGAGTACGTCGCCGCCATCGCCGCCGTCGATCTCGCCAAGGTGTACCTGCAGGCGGGCAAGATGGGCGATCTCAAGGCTCTCGCCCAGGAGCTGTACGAACGCTCCCAGGACCAGCGCCTCCATCGCCCTGTCCAGGAGGCCCTCCATTGCTTCGAGCTCCTCTGCCGGATGGGCGTGGCGACCGTGGTCTACGCGCAGCGGGTGAAGGCGTTCATCGAGGAGGCCGAGCACCGGCCCGGCCTCGCCTTCCAGCTCGATATCATCGTCAAGCCGGCCTAGTCGCCGCGCCGCAGCTCGCGGACGTCGACCGGCGGAGGGCCGGCGGCGGCCTCTTTCGTCAGGACGCCGTACTGGACCAGCAGAGCGAGGAGCCGCTTCTCCATGTCATTGTTCTGCTCCTGGGTCTGCTCTTTGTGGGCCATGGCATAGAACTCGGGCCACGGGATGTCGAGCGCATCGCACAGCATGAGGACGTGCCGCACCTGCGCGATCACCCGCCCGCTCGCCACCTTGGTGAGGACTGATGCTCCCACGCCAAGCTTCTTCTCCAGGGAGCGGAGCGACTTCCCCTCCCGCTTCGCCACGAGAAGAAGCAGCCCGAGGAGCCGACGTGTTTCTTCCCGGTATCTCTCTTCGTTGGGCTTCATGCCCGGAAGTATACAGGAAACGACGCACAATGGGCCGCACACGGTGTGGAATGATCCTCGATCCTCTCAATCCAGCAGGCCGTCGTCCCAATCCTCGGCCGGCCGGCGGCCCACGGCGCCCTCCTGCGTCCTCAGCCGCCGCTCCGCCAGAATCTCCTCGGCCAGCTCCGGCAGCACGGAGATCCCCTCCCCGATCTGGCTCAGGTCCTCCTCCGCTTCCACCAGCCGCCGCCTGGTCTGGCCCAGACCGGGCATCCCCGCGGTCGCGGCCTGCGCCGCGGCCAGCTTGTTGATCAGCTTGCAGTATGAATCGACAGCCTTGTGGTACAGCCGGAGACACTGGTTGATCTCAGCTTCCTTCACACACTCCTCCTGACTCGGTCTGTTGAGCTGCTCATATGCGGAGTGTACGTTCAGCACATATCTTCGTCAATATGTCGCCTATGTTGCAGGCGCACACGACGCGTACTGTCGTGCCGCTAGACCATGCTTCCATGGCGCGTAATACGGGACATAGACTCTTCCTGCCGCACCCTCGTCCCGGGCCTCCACGCGAAAACCTGTCATCCGCGCCGCCAATTCTGTGACCTAGCTCGCGAGCTGAGCCACGGCGCTCGTGACTGCGGTGGCTCGCCACAGCCTTCCGTCTCTGACTCACGAGCTTGATGACCCAACCCGCGGGCGCAGCCATCGAGCCCGCGAGATGGATGACTCATTTCGGGAGCGCGATGACTCGTCACCATGCGCGGTCACTGAGCTCCCGGGGGCCATGAAGCAACCGGAAAGACCGGAGACGCAATTGCCGAGCTGGATGACGCCACTCGTGAGATGGGTGACAGCGCACCGCGGCGCGTCACCCAACTCGCGGGCGCCGTGACCCGTCTGGTGAAATTTGTGGCTGCACTCGCGAACGGAGTGACGCAAACCACGAGCCGCGTGGCCCAACTCGCGGTTTGAGTCATCCGGATGCCGGGCGAGTCATCCCATCCTCAGGATTTCAATCCTGGGTGGGGGAGACCCGCCTCTCGTTGACGCTCCCCTCTCCGCCGGTGTAAGCTTTCCAGCAAGCAGAAGAGAATAAAGAGGTTCTTCCAGCGCCGCCTCGTCGGCCCGGTCCTGCTCCAGCACTCTTACATCCTCGACAAGCCCTACCGCTGGGAGTCCTGGGCCGCGCCGAAGACCAAGAAGGGCGACCTGGACCATACCAAGGCGCTCACCGGCAACGACCTCCGCAACTTCGTCACCCAGAGACTCTTCCCCCCCAGCGGCTACAACCTCGTTTTGGCGCACGCGCCCCAGGGCGACGCCTTCACCGCGGCGATCGTTTCGGATAGACTCTCGGCTGCGAACGCATGATGGACGCTAAAGCCAAACGACCGCTCCAATCCCATGGCCTGAACAGCCGCGTCTACGGTCCCATCCTTCTCCAGATCTTCACGTCGCGCTGGCGCCAAGGCGCATCCACGGTACTATTTACCCTCGACGACGTTCGGAATGCGGCCGAGGCCTTGTCTTTGGAGATTCGCAACCCGGCGGACCTCGTCTACCGCATGCGCTCCCGGACCGTTCTCCCACGGGAAATCTTGGACAAAGGCTTCTTTATTCTTCGAGCAATTGGACGAGGAAAATATCAATTCGAGAAGGGCTCAAGCACACTTTTTCAGCCTCTCGACAGTATCGCGATCACGACAATCGACATCACCCCACTGCCGGTTCGGCGACTGCTGCCCGCGGCGATGTCCGAAATGGACGAGCAGGCGTTACTGACGATCGTCAGCTACTGCAAGCTGCTTGATCACTTCACCGGCCTTACGATTTACCGCCTCCGAAACCACGTTCGCAAAAGCGTTCCAGGAATTGGCCAAGCCGAGCTTGATGCCATCGATGTCGGCGTAGCGCTGCGCGATGACGAATCGCCAGTAATTTTCCCAATAGAAGCAAAAGCCAAGGCCGATGCGTTGAACCGCGTTCAAATTTTCAATATGGTCCAATATGCTAGCTTTTATTTTCCGAGCATGGTCGTTCGCCCGCTGGCCATCAAGGTGGACGACGACTCCCTTATCCACATAATGGAGTTCAACGCTCCTTCGAAGGCAGCCGATTTGCGTATTATCAGAAGCTCGAGCTATATCCTAACTCTGTCCGATCGCCAGCTTGAGTTGCTGAACGGCGCCAAGGTATAAGCCATGGCGCCCCCGATTGGCATTGAATTATTTAGCGGCTGCGGAGGGCTCTCTACGGGATTCCTGGACGCCGGCTTGCGGGTTTCTGGCGGCTTCGATATTGATAGGCGATCCATTGAGGCTTATAATTATAATCACTTGCATCGAGGCAGCCGCGGCTTCGTCGCTGATCTGTCGCAAACCTCAGGCGCCCAACTCCTTGCAATGGCCGGACTTGCGAAAGTCGACTTTATTCTTGGAGGCCCCCCGTGCCAACCCTTCAGCATTGCTGGCAAGCGCGGGGGTGGCAACGACAAGCGCTCTGAATTGATTGGCGAATACTTGCGTCTCACTGACGAGCTGAGACCAAGATTCATTTTGTTCGAGAATGTGCCAAATCTCGCAGTAGTCGATGAAGGCCAACTGTTGCTACGGTTTGCAAGAGGACTCAATCGGCTCGGTTATACAGTCAATTACGAAGTGATGGCCGCCGCGGATTACGGTGTACCACAGATTCGGCGGCGTTTGTTCCTTGTTGGCGGCCTAGGCAGCGCAATAGAATTGCCCGAGGGAACTCATGGTATCTACCGAAAACCCTACGTGACAACACAACAGGCCATAGGAGATCTGCCACCTGCGGGAGACTACGGCGAGATTGGTATTTACAACCATGAGCCGACGGAGCATAGCTTGGATATGCTGGAGCGATTCGCCTCACTGCCTCCTGGAAAAAGAGAGCCTCGGTCATTTCACGATAGGCTACATCCCGAGCGCCCGTCCTATACCCTGCGCGCCGGCACGGGCAATTTCTCACCGCTTCGACCGATTCACTATCATTATGACAGAGTTGTAACGGTTAGAGAATCAGCTCGGCTTCAGAGTTTTGACGATACCTTTATTTGGCCGGATTGGATTCCTCGTTTGCAACAATACCGGCAGGTAGGCAACGCCGTGCCGCCAAAAATTGCAAAAACAGTGGCCGAGTGCGTGGCCCGGCAACTGGGCTGGCGACTGACTCCCGCCACTCTAAAGGGCGATTACAAGACGCGACCCGAAGCTATAACGCTCACGGATGAAGAGCGGAAGGCGCAACGACGCAAGCGCACACGCGGGGCCTCGTTAGGATTCCGCCCCGAGCAGGACGGCTAACCCTTCCTGCCTCCTCGTTCATGGCCTTTCCTCTCCTGTGTCTCCCCGAGACCGCCGGAAGACGTGCGCGAGCCCACCACCGGGGAGCGCGCCACCCGGCCCGCGAAGATCAAAGTCAAGCTCGCCGATGGCAAAGAACGCGCCATCCAGCACATGATGATCACCACTTACTGGCACTCCGACGGCACCCCATGTCCGCTCGGCGAGCCAGCGGAAGTCGGCAAGGTGTTCGCGGGATTTCAGAGGTATCTGTATGACGCCAGCCCGCGTTCCGCCACGGAATCCAGCCCCGGAGGGGCGACAGCATAAAGCCTGGGGCGTGAGCCCCAGGCTGACACCCAACCATCATTCTCAGCCCCGACCTTCCGCTGTCGCCCCTTCGGGGCTGGGTTTGCCAGAGACTCAGAGCTCCGGCTCCTCAATCCCTGGTGAGGCGTTTCTTAATCCAGGCCGCGAGCTCGTCCTCGGACAGCAGCCTTTCCGCAAACTGAAGAAAGGCCAGGCACTTCGCCTCCGAGTTCGCGGCGAAGTCCAATCCGTTCAGCTTGAGGAAGGTCCGGCAGAGAAGGTAGGCCATCCGATTGTTGCCAGCCACGAAAGGGCGGTTTCGGATGAGACCCCAGGCGTACGAGGCGGCCACTCTGGGGAGGTCAGGCTCGCCGCCGGCGTAGGCGAGGAAATTCTTCGGCTGTGCCAGAGCGGAAGCCAGAAGCCCTTCATTCCGTACCCCTTCGCCACCGCCATACTCCGCCAACTGGCGCTTATGGATGGCGAGCACGACGTCCTCCCGGATCCAGACAGGTTCCTTCATGAGAGCTCCTCGGCCAGCTTCCGCAGGACGTTCCGGTCTTCCCGCAGGACGCGTTCAGCCACTTCCATCTGGCCGGTGAATTCGGGATCGTAGGGAGTGAGCTCGATCCCACACGCCGTCTCGATCACGTAGAGCGTGTCTCCCCCTTTGACGCGCAGGCGCTGCAGGATTTCCTTCGGCAGGATGACTCCTGTCGAGCTTCCAATCGTGGTCAGCTTCAGTGAGCTCATGGGGCGGCTCTCCCTTCGAGATGGATTATAGCCTAGACGCTACCCTGTTGCCTTCAGGGGCGACTTTGCGACCCCTGCGAAGAGGTATCCAGCGACGGATTCTGGAAAGATGCTTCAGGGGGCCGGGGGTGACGCCCTCAATCCTTCCAGATCTTCTTCCACCACGGCTCGTCCTCGGCCGGCTCCTTCCCCGGTCCGGCGGCCTGTCTCAGATTCATGCGGCCGCGGATCTTGTTGACGTCCCAGCCGGTGAGACGGGCGAGATTGACCGCCTGGGCGTCCATCTTTCGCGGCAGCTCGCGGCGGTAGGCCGTGGCGGCGTCGCAGCGGTCGGTGCCGGTCCAGGGGTGGCGCAGGATGTAGCGGCCCTGGAAATTCTCGCGGTCGGCGGTCTCCTGGAAGACGAGATCCTCGGGGAAGTGCGCGGCGTCGTAGCGCACGTGGAGACGGCTCAGGAAGACGTTCTGGGCGGCGGGGATCATCATGCCGCGCGGCGGCTGGCTCTGCGCGTTCCCCTCCTGCCAGAAGACGCCGAGCTCGCGCAGCTCGGCGCCGGAGAGCGGATCGGCGGCGCAGGGATCGCACCAGCTCATGTCCCAGGCGTACTCCAGGAAGACCACCCGCATGTCCTCCTTGTTGACCTGCTTGCTGAACATCGCCTTGTAGAAGGGGCCGAACTCGTCCTTCACATAGGCCGGGATCTCGACGTCCGAAGGCAGGCGGACCGTGCGGTAATTGGTGGTCTCGACACGGCCCTTCTGCGTCAGGGCGTAGATGAACAGCTCCTGCGCGCCGTCGGCGTTCACCATGCCGAGGCGGATGGGGAGCATGAACTTGGGCGACTCGTAGGCCACCTGGAGCGGGCGCAGGTAGGTGAAGCCGAGCTTCGTCTGCTCCTTCAGGTTCACCTTGGCGACGAAGAACTTCATCCCCTGCTTGAGATAGGTTTCGAGCACCCGCGCGGCGCCGGTCGGAATGCGGTAGCCGCTCTCGGTCAGCCAGGTGGCCAGGCCGTTGCTCTGCTTGGCGGAGAGGATGAGGATGTCGTACTCCCCCACCGTGTAGGTCGCCTCGATGGTGACGCCGAGGCTGCGGGCGCGGTCCGCCCGGGCGGCTCCGCCCACGGCTCCCTGCGACATCGGCGCCGGCACGGCTTTTTCGTACCTCAGTTGCTGGCAGGGGTTCTCGTCGAAATACTCCACCAGGCGCGGCGACGAGTAGGCGTCCAGATGGTCGAGCAGGGCCTTCTCGGCGACGTGGATCTGCTCGCGCTGGAGCACCGTGGGGACCGGGATGACGATCGCGAACTCCTTCGGGTCCCCCTTGAAATCGTTGGACATGGTGAGGACCGTGCGGTCGCCGTCGCGCACGAGGACCACCTGGGAGGCCTTGTTGAACAGCTTGGTGTCCGCCTTGGCGACATAGAAGCCGCAAAAGCCGAGAGCGGTGCGTGCCGTCATGGTCAGAATGGCGAGGACGGCCAAGGTGAGCAATGGCATGAACAGTGAGAGAGCGAGCCGTTTCACGCGAATCTCCTTTCATCGCGGAGAGGGAGTCTCTCCGGAAGATCCTGTTGGGCTGCCGGCCGCTGCCAGGCGTAGCGCTTTCCCGGGAGGAGCCGGTCGAGCAGCGGCACCGCCAGGGAGAAGAAAGCGAGCGAGAGGATCAGCCCGTTGGGACGGTAGAGCACGAAATGGACGAACCCGGCGCCGAGAGCGACGAGCAGGGCGAACAGGATGCGCCCGGCCCGCGAGTCCGGCGTCGTCTTGGGGTCCGAGATCATGAAGAAGGTGAAAATCAGGAACGCGCCGCTGCCGAGCTGATGCAGCGGCACCGCCATCGGCTGGCCGAGCCAGAGCGCGCGGCCGAAGAGGACGGCGAGGTAGAAAGCGAGAAACGCGTAGGTCACATCGCTCCGCGCCGCCCGGTTCACCACCAGGCCGCCCAGGCAGGCGAGCAGGAAGGCGAAGAACGCCGCGTTCCCCCACTGCCCCGGCGACACCCAGACCTGGCCGGTGGCGAGCATCAGGGCGACGATGCCGAAGTTGGTGGGATTGAAAACGTGCTTGCCGCCGATCCGCAGGACGAATTTGGAAGCCACCGTCACCACCGCCGCGGTGAAGGCGAGGAGCGGCGAGCCGGTGCGCAGCAGCAGACAGAGCGAGAGGCCGGAGATGAGAGCGCTCTTCGGATCGAAGGCGGGAAGCTTCCACAGCCGCGTGCAGACCGCCTGCGCGAGCAGCGCCGTGCCGAGCAGCAGAGCGGCGCGCGGCAGCGTGACGTCGAAATCGAGCCGCACGACGCCGTAGACCAGCAGCGAAGCCAGGACCAGGATCTGATAGAGGCGCGGATCTCTGAAGACTTTGACGTCGAGCATGGCGGCGGTCCTCCTCGCTTCATTAGACACAGAGAGGCGCGAAAAGAAAACCGGGCCTCACCCCCGTCCCCTCCCCAACGCTCCCTTTGCTACACTCGTACACCTCAGAGTTGTCGTTTCAACAGCGAGGTTTCAGCGAATGAAAGCAAGACAGGCGTATTTCCTCTCCATGGCCATCCTGGTCCTCCTCCCCGCCGCGGTCCGGGCGGCTCCGGCGCGCAACGGCGCCGCGTTCAATGTGAGCAACTGCGCCACGTGCAAGAAGCGCGTGGCGTCCATCGCCGGCGTGGCGGCGGCCGGCACGGCGGCGGGCACCTTCGCGGTGAGCTGGGAGAGCACGAGCACGGTCGATCCGCTGGGCATCACGGGGCGCTTCTTCACCAAGGCCGCGGCGCCGCGCGGCGCCGAGGCGCTGGTCAACAAAGACACCGTGCCGCAGCAGCACGACCCCAGCGTGGCCACGGACTCCCAGGGCAACGCCGTGGTCGTCTGGTCGGCGAAGAACGGGCCGAACTCGGACGTGCTGGGGCAGCGCTACAAGGCGACGGGCGCGGTGAACGGCTTGCCGTTCGTGGTCAACGTCGACACCCCCGGCGCGCCGGTGCCGGCGGTCGACTCGGACCCGGTGGTGGCGATGGCGGCGAACGGCACCTTCGTGGTGAGCTGGATCCGCGCCGTGCCGCCGGGCGCTTCCTCGCCGGCCGAGAACGCGGCCGTGATGGCGCGGCGCTACAGCGCCGCCGGCGTGCCGCTCGGCGCGCCGGTGAAAATCAGCACCGGCCTCGTCGCCGGCATCAAGCCGGACGCCTGCATCGACACGACCGGCCGCGCGGTGGTGGCGTGGACGACCGTCGACGGCTTCCATCCCTTCCAGCCGGACAAGAACGGCGTCGCCTTGCGCCGCCTCGCCACGGCGGGAGCGCCGCTCGACGCCGAGATCGTGGTGGCGCCGCCGACGGCGAGCGACACCACCACGGCGGTCGTCTGCGGCGCCGGCGGGACGTTCGTCGTGATCTGGTCGACCAACCTGGCGCCGGCGGTGAGCGGAGGCTCGGACGTCGTCGCCCAGCGCTTCACCACCCTGGCCAAGCGCAACGGCGCCGTCTTCCGCATCAACAGCATCACTACGGGAGACCAGAACCTGCCGGCCGCCTCCGCCGACGCCGGCGGCAACTTCGTCGTCACCTGGCAGAGCCACATCCCGGGCAGCCCCGTCCTCACCAGCGACGCCGTCCTCGGCCGCCGCTTCCTGGCCAGCGCCACCGCCGACGGCGCCGACTTCGTCGTCCGCGCCCGCACCACCAAGCTCGAAGAGCGGCCGGGCACCCCCGACGTCGCCAACCTCGGCGCCAACGGCTTCGTGATCGTCTGGTCGCAGGGGAATGCGGTGTTGCAGGGGCAGCGGTACAAGCTGGGGAAGTAGGCTCCTACAACGTCCGCCCCACCGTCATCGCCGTCACCGAAGCCGCGCCGGCCTTGCGGAGGACGGCGGCGGCGGCTTCGAGGGTGGCGCCGGTGGTGGCGACGTCGTCGACGAGGAGGAGGTGGCGGCCTTGCAGACGCTCGGGGTGGGGGACGCGGAAGGCGCGGCGGAGGTTGGCGAGGCGGGCGGTCTTGCCGAGCAGGCTCTGCGGCGGCGTGGCGCGGGTGCGGCGCAGGAGGGGCGCGAGCGGCAGAGCGAGGCGGCGGGCGAGGGGCGCGGCGATGAGCTGCGCCTGGTTGTAGCCGCGGTGGAGGCGGCGGCGCCAGTGGAGCGGCACGGGCACGATCAGATCGATTCCCTTTTCCAGATCGCCCAGATCGCTCAGCTCGCTCGCGAAACGGTCCGCCAGCAGCTCCCCCAGGTGGCGGCCCAGATAGTCCAGGCGGCGGAACTTGAGACCGCGGACGACGGCGGTCAGCGGCTCCTCATAGCTCCACAGGGCGAGGAGACGCTCGTAGGCCGGCGGCTCGTCGCGGCAGGGCTGACAGCGCCAGCCGGCCGGTAGATTCGTGGCCGGAAGAGTGCGGCGGCAGACGGCGCAGCCTCCCGGCGGCAGCGGGCGGAGACGGCCGCGGCAAATCTGACAGAGGCCGAGGAGCGGACCGGCGGCGGCGCGCCCCATGGGCAGCGGCGCGGCGCAGCTCAGACAATGGGCCGGCAGCAGGGCGTGGAGCAGCCGGTCCCGCCAGCGCGGAGGTGCGACGCCGGAGGGGCCGGCTGCGTAGAAAGGAGGGGTCATGCCGGCGGAGCCTTCCGAAAGGCTATACTCCCCCGTCGGATTGGAGGCGGCCCGGGCCGCCAAGGAGGGGATCAACTTGGCTCATTCTCGTCAGCGTCTTCTCGGCGGGCTCGCCGTGCTTCTGGGCTTGCTCGTGCTTCCCGGCGTCGCGCACGCCGCGGAACAGTACACGTACACCGCTGGAATCCTCGGCGGCATCGGCGGCTCCTTCGATGCGGACCCCGGCGACGACGTCAGCAACTCGAGCTACCAGCTCAATCTCTCCATGGTCACCGATACCAGGACCCTGGTCGGCTTCCGCGTCGGCAAGCTCAACCTCGACAAACAAGGAGCCTTCGGCTCTCTCACCGGCGCCGACCTCTCCTACGTCACCCTCGCGGGCGAGTACCGGTTCCAGGAAAGCTACTACGAGTCCGGCCTCTATATCGGGCTCGGCGGCTACCGCCTGAGCGGTGACCGCGCCGGCAAGGCGGAGAGCCAGACCTCCGTCGGCGTCGTCGTCGGCGTCACCGGCGAGCTCACGGTGAACCGCTGGCTCGGCGTCGTCGTCGAGCTCTCGGGCCACTACGTCGACGTCGACGAGGCCAACCTCTACGGCATGGGCCACGCCGGCCTCGCGTTTCACTTCTAGACGTCTGATGGAAGATCAGGGGGCGAGATCCGCCGTGCGGGTCGCGCCCCCTGCCCCGTCCAGATAGGAGGCGATCCTGGCGCGCAGCTCCGGATTGCTCCAGTCGGTCTGCCCGACGAACTTCTGCACCACCACCCCGCGCACCACCAGATACGTCTCCGGCAGCTTGTTCGTGCCGTAGCGGTTCGCCACGTCCCAGTTGGGATCGTAGAGCACCATGTCCGCCCCCGGTCCGAGGAAGCCCCGCACCTTCTCCGTCGTGTCCTGCACCGCGACCATCACGATCGCGAAGCCCTGCTTGTCCGCGAAGTCGTGCCCCAGCTTCTGCAGATCGGGGATCTCCTTGATACACGGCGGACACCAGCTCGCCCAGAAATGGACGAGCGAGACCGGCGCGAGCTGCGGCCCCAGCTTGGCCGGCCGGCCATGGGAGTCGACGAGGAATCCACCGGGCTCGCGGAAGGTCGTGCCGCCGCCGCTCGGCCAGAAGAGGGCCGCCAGGACACACAGTGCCAGCGTCCCCAGGACCAACTTCGCCGGCAGGCCCAGCCCGCCGGATTTCTCGCTCGGCTCCGCTGCGGAATTCATCGACGACCCTCTCTGTTTTCTAAAAGCCCGCCAAGAATTGCCCCTGGCTTTTGTTAGACTACCTCTTTCAAAGGACTCGTGACGAATTGTACAGCTTCGAAGAGAACAGTTTCGCGCGCCCCCGCCGCGTCTTCCTCATCGGCCTGATCCTCCCGGGCAAAGCCGGCTACGTCGTCGAGGAGCACCTCGACGAGCTCGCCCAGCTCGCCGAGAGCGCGGGCGCCCAGGTCGTCGGGCGCGCCGTGCAGAACCGCAAAGCCATCGACCGCGCCACCTACATCGGCAAAGGCAAGGTCGAAGAGATCGGCATCGCCGCGAAAGAGCTGAAGGCGGACCTTCTGATCTTCGACGACGACCTGGCGCCGAGCCAGGTTAAGAACGTCGAAGAGGCCACCAAGATGTCCGCCATGGACCGCAGCGGCCTGATCCTGGAGATCTTCAGCCAGCGCGCGCGCAGCCGCGAGGCGCGCACCCAGGTGGGCCTGGCCCGCCTGCGCTACAAGCTGCCGCGCCTGACGCGGCAGTGGAGCCATCTGTCGCGCCAGGGCGGCGGCGCCGGCCAGCGCGGCGGTGAAGGTGAAAAGCAGCTCGAGCAGGACCGCCGCGTGATCCGCACCCAGATCCGCCGTCTGGAAGAGGACCTCGAGAAGATCGAGCGCACCCGCGGCGTGCAGCGGCACGGCCGGCGCGAGGTGCCGACCGTCGCCTTGACCGGCTACACCAACGCCGGCAAGTCGACCCTCTTCAACCGCCTCACCCACGCCGGCACCCTGGCCGAGAACCGCCTCTTCGCCACCCTCGACGCCAAGCTCCGGCGCGGCGCCCTCAACGCCGCCGGCGACGGCACCGGCATCGTCGTCTTCTCCGACACCGTCGGCTTCATCCGCAAGCTCCCCCACCACCTCGTCTCCTCCTTCCGCAGCACCCTGGGAGAGATCGCCGACGCCGACGTCGTCCTCCACGTCATCGACCGCAGCCATCCGCACTGGCGCGAGCAGAAAGAAGTCGCCGAGCAGGTCCTCGACGACCTCGGCGTCGACCGCGCCCGCGTCCTCGAAGTCTTCAACAAGAGCGACCTCGTCGCCCCCGGCGAATCCCGCATCGGCGCCGTCTGGGTCTCCGCCGCCACCGGCGAAGGCCTCGACGACCTCCGCACCGCCATCGCGGAACGCCTCGGCACCATGGCGGAGACGTCCCCCGCGGAAGCTCTCCGGAGCGCTCCGGCCGACCGGCCGGCGGGCGATCCGAATCTCCAGGCGGGCCTGCTCAAGGACGTCTTCGACGTCTGAGCTCCCACCGCCTTCCCTCCGGATGCCCACCGTCCGCGCTCTCCTCGCCGACGCCCGCGTCCGGCTCGCCGCGGCGCCGTTCCAGCCGCCGCTCCGCGAGGCGGCGCTCCTCCTCGGCCGCGTGCTCGGTTTCAGCGAGGCGCAGATCCTGGCCCGCGAGGAGCACGCGGTGGAGCCCGCCGCGGCGGAGCGGTTCCGCGGGCTGCTCGCGCGGCGTCTGACCGGAGAGCCGGTGGCCTATCTCTTCGGCGAGCGGGAGTTTTTCGGCCGCGTCTTCCACGTCGACCGGCGCGTGCTCATCCCGCGGCCGGAGACGGAGCATGTGATCGAAGAGGCCCTGGCGGCGCCGCTGCCGCCGTCCCCCTGGATTCTCGACATCGGCACCGGCTCCGGCATCCTCGCCATCACTCTGGCGTTGGAGATCCCCGGCGCGCGGGCGGTGGCGACCGATCTTTCGCCGGGCGCTCTGGCGGTGGCCGCCGGCAATTCCCGCCGACTCGGGGCCGGCGACCGCGTCCACCTGGTGGGCGCGGACCTGGCGCGCGGGCTCGATCTCGGCCGTTTCGACCTGGTGGTGAGCAATCCGCCCTATATCGACCACGCCGACGCGCCTTCCCTCTCGCCGGAGGTTGGCGATTTCGAGCCCCATCTGGCACTCTTTGCGCCCGGTTCCGGGGATTCGGTCCTGGCGCGTCTTTTCACCGAGCTCGGATCTCTCCGCTCCGGGGTGCGGCTCCTCCTCGAAATCGGGTATGGTCAGCTCGATGGCGCACGCCGGCAGGCCGAGGCGGCGGGCTGGCGGCTCGCCGGCACCCGCGACGACTATGCCGGCATCCCGCGCGTGCTGACCCTAGAGAGGTGATCGGAGAATGGACAAGTTCCACATCGTCGGACCGACGCGGCTGGCCGGCCGCGTGAGCGCCAGCGGCGCCAAGAACGCCGCCCTGCCGGCCCTCGCCGCCAGCCTGCTCACGGACGAGCCGCTCACCCTCCACCGCGTTCCGCGCGTGCGCGACCTGCGCACCATGGCTCGCCTCCTCGACCATCTCGGCGTCGCCAGCGAGGAGCGCGACGGCTCCCTGGTGTTCCATCGCACGCGGCCGAACGACCCGGAAGCCGACGAGGCGCCGTACGACCTGGTGAAGACGATGCGCGCCAGCGTCCTCGTCCTCGGGCCGCTCCTCGCCCGCTTCGGCCAGGCCCGCGTCTCCCTCCCCGGCGGCTGCGCCATCGGCGTGCGTCCCATCGATCAGCATCTCAAAGCCCTCGAAGCGCTGGGCGCCGACATCCATCTCACCCACGGCTATGTCGAGACCCGCGCCAGCCGCCTCACCGGCGCCCGCTTCCGCTTCGACATGGCGACCGTCACCGGCACCGAGAACATCCTCATGGCCGCCTGCCTGGCGCACGGCACCACCGTGCTGGAGAACTGCGCCCGCGAGCCCGAGGTGGTCGACCTGGCGAATCTGCTCAACGCCATGGGCGCCCGCATCTCCGGCGCCGGCACGGAGACGATCGTGATCGACGGTGTCGGCAATCTGCATGGCCTGGGCGGCGCCGAGCACACCATCATCCCCGACCGCATCGAGGGCGGCACCTATCTGGTCGGCGCCGCGCTCACCGCCGGAGACGTGACGCTGGAGCACGCGAGCGCCGCCGATCTGGCGCCCCTGCTGGACAAACTGGCCGATATCGGCGCCACCGTGGAGATCACCAAGGCCGCCCCTGGAACGGCCGGCACCGCGGCCGGCGACTCCATCCGCGTCCATTCCAGCGGCGAGCTGGTCGCCCGCGACGTCGAGACGACGCCGCACCCGGGCTTCCCGACCGACCTCCAGGCCCAGTACATGGTCCTCATGACGAAAGCGCGCGGCGTTGCGACGATCCGCGAAACGATCTTCGAAAACCGCTTCCAGCACGCGCCGGAGCTCGCGCGAATGGGTGCCGACGTGCGCGTCGAGGGCTCCTCCGCGCGCATCCACGGCCCGACGCCCCTCACCGGCGCCTCCGTGATGGCCACCGATCTGCGCGCCTCCGCCTGCCTCGTCCTCGCCGGCGTGGCGGCGGAAGGAGAGACCGTGGTGGACCGGATTTATCATCTGGAACGTGGTTATGAAGGGATGGAATTGAAATTGCAGAAACTCGGCGCACGCGTCGCCCGCTGGTCGACATCCCCCGCTGCCTGATCGCTGCCGGGGCGGGATCCCAGCCGGCCGTGCGTCCGGGATGATCGCCGCCTTTACTCTTCTCCTCGCCGTCACCGTCGACCCGCGCCCGGCTCTCGTCGAGCTGCAGCTCCGCAACAAGCCGAAGGAGGCGCTGGCGCTCACCCAGCGCGAGATCGAGGACCATCCCGAGGCCGCGCGGCGGATGGGGCTCGACTACCTGCGCGGCCATCTCCTCCAGAAGCTCGGCGACCCGGCTGCCAGCCAGGCCTTCGGCGCCGCTCTCGTCAACACGCCCGACCTCGCTCTCTACAGCCGGTACCGCATGGCCCTCGAGCAGGAGGAGAAGGATCATCCCGAAGTGGCCGCCGGCCTGGTCGCCTCCGTGGTCGCCGGCCATCCCGGCGCGCCCCTCGCCGGCGACGCGGTCCGCCTCTTCACCCGCGCCCTGTCACAAGGCGCCGACTGCCGCCTGCTCGGCGGCATCTTTCCCGAGCGGCTGGCCACGCCGCTGCGGCGCTCGATCCTGCTCGCCATGGCTGACTGCGCCCTGCGACGGGACCAGCGCGAGCTCGCCCGCAATCTCCTGGTCAAGATCCTGGTCGAGAACCGGCAGGACGAGCCCGGCCGCGACGCCGCCGAGCGTCTCGTCGGCCTGATCTCGGATCAGGAGCAGGGGCGCGCGCCCATGCTCCTCGGCCTGACCTTTCATCTGCACCAGGAGCTCGCGCGCGCCCAGATGCTCCTCCGGCGCGCCCTCGGCCGCGGCGACGCCCTCTCGCAGGAGGACACCCGCGAGACGCTCTACATCCAGGCGAACACCCAGCTCGCCCAGCAGAGCTACGGCCCGGCCGCGGTCCTCTTCGGCGAGGTGGCGCAGGGCGCGCGGAGCCTGCGCGAACGCGCGCGGGCGCTCTATCAGCAGGGCCGCTCCTACGAGCTGATGGGCCAGTGGATGCCCGCCGCCGCCCTCAGCTTCCGCGCCGCCTACGCAGCCGATCCTTCGGGTGAGTGGAGCGCCCCGGCCCTGCTCTCCGCCCTGCGCCTCGAATGGCGCAGCGGCAACGAAGCCTCGGCGGCGACGCTCTTCTACATCCTGGCCGCGCGCCCGGAATGGAACGCCACGCTCCTCCGCGCCGGGCTCTTCATGGCCGCCTCCGACATCGTGCGCGGGCGCAACGACCGCGCCCACGACTGGGTCGACCGCATCCTCCCCGCCTCGCCGGACGACCGCATCGAGCTGGCCTACTGGCGTGGCCGCCTGGCCGAGCTGGACAAAGATTCCGCGGGCGCCATCCGCTTCTACCTGGAGGCCCTCCGCGGCGATCCCTATCATCCGCTCGCCCGCATGGCCCGCGCCCGCCTCGCCGCCGAGCCGCTGGAGCGCCTCGCCGCCCAGCAAGGCCGCCGGCTCGCCGCCTCGAGCCGCCCGCAGGATCTCTACAGCGCCTGGCTCCTCCTCGGCGACCATGACGAGCCTGCCCAGCTCGCCCTCCGCCGCCTGCGCCAATCGCTGAGCACCGACCGCGCCACGGCGCCCTACATGAAGCTCGCCGAGGTGCCGATCCCCAGGTGGCCGCTCTGGCAGAAGCCGCTCCTCCGCCCCGAGGACAAGCTGCTCGCCCTCGGCCTCTGGCACGAAGGCGCGCCGGCCGTGCGCGATCAATTCCCGGCGAGCGATCCCTCCCTGAGCCTCACCGGTAGCCTCTTCCTCGCCCGCAACGGCGAAACCGCGCGTTCCATCCAGCTCGCCGAGATCCTCCGCCGGCGTGCGCCGGGCCGGGTCCCCCTGGAGCTCCAGCCTCGCGTCCTCCACGTGGCGCTCTACCCGTTCCCCTACCGCGATCTCCTCCTCGCCCAGGGACGCCTGCGCGGCGTCGATCCGAGCCTCCTCGCCGCCGTCATCCGCGAGGAGAGCCTCTTCGATCCCAACGCCCTCGCCCCGAACGCCGCGCGAGGCCTCTTCCAATTCAACCTGCCCGCCGCCCGCCGCGTCGCCGCCCTGATCGCCCTCCCCGTCGCGCCCGACGACCTCTACCGCCCCGAAACCTCCGCCGCCCTCGGCGCCACCGCCCTTGCCGCCCTCCTCCGTCTCTTCAACGACGGAAATGAAGGCAGCGACGCCATGGCCGTCGCCGCCTTCAACGCCGGAGAGCCCCAGGCCATGCTCTGGCGCACCTACTGCTACAGCCCCGGCCACCTTGACGAGTACTTCACCAAAATGGGCTCCGACGCCACGCGGGCGTACCTGCGCAGGGTGCTGACGAGCCGGGCGCATTATGAGGAGCTGTACTAGTTTTTCTTTCGACTGGCACGAGCAGATTACGCTCCTTCTGAAAACCCCGCTGCCAACTGCTCTTCGATGAAGCGCTGCATGTCTTCCTTCTTCGGAAGCTCAAGAGAATATTTCGACACGAAGAGCCCGTTGTCGATGCCGGCCAAAGCATACTCAACCAGTGCATGTTCTTTCTGCGTACACAGCAGGATTCCAACCGGCGGATTGTCGCCTTCGGTCATCATGTTTTTGCGGTACCAGCTCACGTAGGTGTTCAATTGGCCAATGTTCTCGTGCGCGGTACCGCATTGCAACAGCTCGGCGATATGGCTGAAGGAGAGCTTGTTGAGTACGTCGCTGGCAGCAGCGCCTGATTCGGGAGCCTGCGACTCCCGAATCTGCGGGTAGGTGAATGTAGAATTGGCGGTAACGTCGGAGCTCCCTCGTTTCGGCACGGCTGACATTCGCCTTCATCAGCCTGTCCGATAGTCTATCCAGGAGCCTGTCGCCATACAGCGCACGGTCCGTGCCCTGCTGCTCATATTCCACAATATGGAAACCGATGAGCCAGTTTCGCAGTGTGAGACTGGCGTTGACCGCCCGAGAGGCCTGCACCGATAGCTCGGCATGCGCCTGCCCTATCGAGGCGACGAGGCGATCGAAAGACAATGCAGTCGTTGCGGGTGTCGGCACTCTCACATTCCTCTTTGGTCATCACGGTGGCGCTCAGTACCAGCCGATGCTCTATCATAGCCTATTTGTACTGACTTTAAGGCACTTCCTGACGGTCCTGCGCCGCGTGCTGACCGACCGGGCGCACTACTACGAAGAGCTGTACTGAAGCGGGCGAGAGACGAACCTTCACTCCGCAACCGGCAGCTCGTCGATGCTGCGGTAAACCGCGCCTCCCCGCGCCCGAATGCGCTCGACCTCCTGGTCGGCGCCGGTGGATGGCCCTCCGATGCGGAGCACCGCGTCGCACCGGTCAGCCGCGGCCAGGGAAAGCGGCATCATGATCTGAGCGTAGGTTTCCGGACCGGCTGGCGGAGCACCTCATAGGCGGCAAACGTCGTCCGCAATTCGGGAGACAGCGACTCCCGAACGCTGCAGAGACGGCAAGAGACATGAGGGCGGGAACCGATTCCGCATCTTCCGTGAGCGTCGCCCGGTGGGCGCGGAGGGGAGCCAGGTCTCGCGTGAACGATCCCGCGTCTCCGGGCCGCTCAAGGCGGCATCCGTCTCCTTTCCCCGGTCGGCGGTTAACGCTCGCGGGCCTTCCGGCCCGAGATCCGCGTTGTCGGTGAACGTTCCCCGATCACCCGTTAACGTTTCCGGATGATCCGGAGGCCGAAAAGCACTTCCGTCTCGCTTCACCGATCATCGGGGAACGACGACGGAAGACTCGTCGCGAGAGATGGATCATCGGTGAGTGCTTCCCGAAGGCCGGGAACCTTTCCCTGCCTGCTCCAGTGGTGACGAGCCTTCCGTATCTGTTGACGAGAGATCGGGGAGCGCTGACGCATGCTCGGGAATCGCTGACGGAAGACCCGTGAACGTTAACGGATGACCGAATTCCGGCGACGGACGGCCCTCAGATTTAATTTTTCAAGGAGCGATCAGAAAATCTGCTCAGACTGTAGCACAGGCCGGCCCTCAGGCAAGGCCCATTTCAAGAGACGAGACCAACCGGGCGCACTCCGAAGAGCTGTAGTGGGCGAGCGAGAGACGAGCCTTCACTCCGCAACCGGCAGCTCGGCGATGCTACGGTAGACCGCGCCTCCCCGCGCCCGGATGCGCTCGACCTCCTGGTCGGCGCCGGTGGACGGCCCTCCGATGCGGAGCACCGCGTCGCACCGCTCAGCCGCGGCCAGGGAAAGCGGCATCATGATCTGATCGTAGGTTTCCGGACCGGCTGCCTCGATGATCGGAAGCGCGAGATTCACGCCGATGATCGGCACGTGACCCCGGCGGAGCACCAGCACCGGGATGATTTCCGGATCGTAGTTGGCGACGGTGTTGACATCGTACACCGCGTGGAGGCCAGGCTGTCCACCTGCGGAAGGAACGTTGTCCGCAATTCGGGAGACAGCGACTCCCGAACGCTGCAGAGACGGCAAGAGACACGAGGGCGGGAGCCGGTTCCGCGTCTTCCGTGAGCGTCGCCCGGTGGGCGCGAAGGGGAGCCGGGCCTTGCGTGAACGATCCCGCGTCTCCGGGCCGCTCAAGGCGGCGTCCGTCTCCTTTTCCCGGTCGTCGGTGAACGTTCGCGGCTCGGAGTGCTCTCCGCGATGGCGCACGGCGGCACCGAACAGGGAGCGACGATCGCCGCCGCGGTGCTTCCGGCGATCCAGGAGCTCGATGACGACAGGGCCAAGCTGTATTACGACCTCGTGTACAATTCCTTGAATGAAGCGGCTCGCCGCGCGCTGGAGGCGATGATGAAAGGCTACGAATACCAGAGCGATTTCGCGAAGAAGTACGTCGCACAGGGACGCACCGAGGGACTGACGGAGGGGCTCACCCAGGGTCTCAGCCAGGGACTCAGCCAGGGACGTGCGGAAGGACGCGCCGAGGAGGCGGCGCGCAACCTGCTGACCGTGCTGCGGGTCCGCGGCATTCCGGTGCCGGACACCGTCCGCGAGCGCATCCTCGCCCAGAAGGATCTGGAGCGGCTGGAGCGCTGGCTGGAGAAGGCCGCCGTTGCCGCTTCGGCCACCGCAATCATCGACGAGCCGAACTGAGGCCTCCGAATCCGCGGCAGCCCGGCGGCGGTTCTTCGGGGCGTTTTACTGTCCACCCGCTCGTTTCCGCTCTCCGGACGTTCGCGTCTCACACCTGCGGGCCGGCTCCCATTCCCGGATCGTCCCACTCCGGTCTCTTCCAGGCGTTTTCTTTCTCCGGAAGCTTTTCCAATCCCGCGGCCTCCAGACGTTCGCCGAGCAGCTCCATGAACCGGTGCTGGCCTTTCACGACGGCGAGGTTGAGGAAGAGCTCGCGGGCGGTTCCTTTCTTTTCGATCACAAAACGGAGGGCTTCGGTGCCGGGGCGCGGGTTGCAGGCGAGGACGGCGGCGAAGGGGATGCGCTTCGGCTTGAAGGTGTGCAGCGGCTGGAAGGCGAAGGCGTCGTCTTCCAGGAAGACGGCGGGGCGGCCGGCGGTCCACCAGATTTTGCTGAGGGTGACCCAGAAGAGGAGGCTGTAGGCGAGGAGCACTCCGAAGGCCCGCGCCCAGCTCTCCCGTTCTCCGCCTTTGAAGGTCAGCACCAGGCCGCCCATGACGAGCACCACGGCGACACCCCAGACGAGGGCGCGCCGGCTGGTGCTGCGCACCCAGGGACGGAATGGAAAGGTTTCTCTCACGCGCCGATCGACTTCAGCGCCCGGTTGGCCACCGCGAGCATGGCGAGATCCGTCTCACTCCCTGCCCGCAGCTCGTTGAGGAGCAGCTCGGCGCGGGCGACCTGCGGGCCGCGCGCTTCGATCCAGCGGTTCAGCGAGTCTTCGGGGGCGGCGCCCTTGTCCGTCGCCGAGAGGACGCGCGTGGTCAGCTCGGCCTGCTGGCCGAAAAGGTCGTCGACGACGGCGGAGACGGCGAGCTTGTTCCAGGTCTTGTCGGTCGAGATCTGGCCGGCCGCCCAGCGCAACCAGTCGAAGCCGAACTTGGCGCCGATCAGGAAGTAGACGCGGCCGACCTGCTCCGGCGCCACTCCCGTCCCCTGCGCGATGCGCACGACGTCGCAGAGCGGCGGCGCGAGCCACGGCAGACTGGCGACGCGCAGGGCCATTTCGGGCGGCACTCCGGCTTCGCTCAACCGGTGCGCCGAGCCGGCCCGGATCTTCAGGTCAGTGTCGGCGAGAAGGCCGTCGAGCTCGTCGTGGAGCTTGCGGACGGCGGGGCCGTACAGCTTGATCAAAGCGCCGATGTCGATCGCGCCGTGCCCCTGGCCGAGGAACCAGGAGGTGCCGCGCTCCATGGCCCGGCCACACTCGAGGAGCATCTGATACTGCACGGTCGCGGGGATTTTATTGTCCTGCCCCTCGATGGCGCCCCACAGCGCGCGCAGACCGAAGACCTCGCGGGTGATCACATAGGCACGCGCCACGTCCGCCGACGGCATGCCCGTGCGGTCCCGCACCTCGTGGAAGAAGGCGACGCCGACGCGGTTCACCATGCTGTTGGTCACCGCGGTGGCGATGATCTCGCGGTGCAGCCGGTGGCGCTTGATCTGCTCCTCGGAGCGCTGGCGCAGCGCGGTCGGGAAGTAGAGCTTGAGGTCCTCCTGCATGTACGGATCGTCCGGCAGATCGGTCTTCAGCAGCTCGTCGTAGACCGTCATCTTGGTGTACGAAAGGAGCACGGACAGCTCCGGCCGCGTGAAGCCCAGGCGCAGGCGCGCCCGGTCCTTGAGAATCTCTTCGTCCGGCAGGTACTCGAGCCGGCGCTGGAGCGGTCCCTCCTTTTCAAGCTGCCGCATGAGGCGCGCGACGCGGTCCAGCAGATGATCGCCGAGCTGGTGGGTCACCGAGAGGGCCTGCGTCTGCAAGTAGTTGTCGCGCAGCACGAGGCCGGCCACCTCGTCCGTCATCGCGCGCAATAGTTCGTCGCGCTCGGGACGGGTCATCCCGGTCGTGCGCTCGACGTCGCCGAGGAGGATCTTGATGTTGACCTCGTGGTCCGAGCAGTCGACGCCGGCCGAGTTGTCGATGAAATCGGTGTTGATCCGGCCGCCGCGCAGCGCGTATTCGACGCGGGCGCGCTGCGTCACGCCGAGGTTGGCGCCCTCGCCGACGACACGGGCGCGGATCTGCGACGCGTCGGCGCGGATCAGATCGTTGGCACGGTCGCTGGCGTCCACGTGGCTCTCGGTGCTGGCCTTGAGGTAGGTGCCGATGCCGCCGAAGAAGAGCAGCTCGACGTCCGCCTTGAGGATGGCATTCATCAGCTCCGGCGGGCTCACCTCGTCCTGCGCGAGACCCAGAATGGCTTTGACCTGCGGCGAGAGCGGAATCGATTTGAGCGTGCGGGCGAAGACGCCGCCGCCGGCCGAGATCAGGGCCGGATCGTAGTCGGCCCACGAAGAGCGGGGCTTCTCGAAGAGGCGCTGGCGCTCCGTGAAGCTGCGCGCCGGGTCGGGGTCCGGATCGAGGAAGATGTGGCGGTGATCGAACGCGGCGAGGAGCCGGATGTGCTGCGACATCCGCATGCCGTTACCGAACACGTCGCCCGACATGTCGCCGACGCCGGCCACCGTGAAGTCGGTCGTTTGCGTGTCCTTGCCGAGCTCCCGGAAGTGGCGCTTGACCGATTCCCAGACGCCGCGCGAGGTGATCGCCATCTCCTTGTGGTCATAACCCACCGAGCCGCCGGAGGCGAACGCGTCGTCGAGCCAGAATCCATAGTCGATGGAGATGCCGTTCGCGATGTCCGAAAACGTCGCCGTTCCCTTGTCCGCCGCCACCACGAGATAGGGATCATTGTCGTCGTAACGCACGACGTCCGGCGGCGGCACGACCTCCTCCCCTTTCAGATTGTCGGTGAGATCGAGGAGACCGCGCATCATGGTCTTGTAGCACTCGATCCCCTCTTCCTGGAGCTTTTCGCGGCCGGCGGGCGCTTTCTTGAGGACGAAGCCGCCCTTCGAGCCGACGGGCACGATGACGGTGTTCTTCACCATCTGCGCCTTCATCAGGCCGAGGACCTCGGTGCGGAAATCCTCGCGCCGGTCCGACCAGCGGATGCCGCCGCGCGCCACCTTGCCGCCGCGCAGATGGACCGCCTCGAAGCGCGGGCTGTAGACGAAGATCTCGCGGAACGGCCGCGGCAGTGGCAGCTCCTCGATCGCCAGCGAATCGAGCTTCAGGGACAGGTAGCTCTTCGGCTTGCCATCCGCGCCGTTCTGGAAGAACGTCGTGCGCAGCGTCACCTCGATCAAATTGAGGAAACGGCGCAGGATGCGGTCCTCGTCGAGATTGGAGACGAAGTCGAGAAACCTTTCGATGTCGGCACGTTTCTCGTGCAGAGCGTCGGAACGGTCGCTTTCCTGATTTCCCTCCCGGAGGGGATCGAAACGGATCAGGAACAGGTCGACCAGGGCGCGCGCGATCTGCGGATTGCGTCCCAGTGTCTGCTCCATGTAGCTCTGGCTGAACGGGGTCTGGACCTGGCGCAGGTACTTGCAATAAGCGCGCAGGATGGTGACCTCGCGGGCCACCAGGCCGGCGCGCAGGACGAGCTTGTTGAAGCCGTCGTTCTCCATCCAGCCGCGCCACACGTGCTCGAACGCCTCGTGGAACCCCTCGCGGACCGCGTCGAGATCGACCGGCGCGCCGTCCTCGCTGAGCAGGCTGAAGTCGCGGATCCACACCGGCGGCTCGCTCTCCGACAGCCGCACGTCGTAAGGGTTTTCATCCACCACCTTGACGCCCATGTTCTCCAGCATCGGTAGGATGTCGGAGAGCGGCACCGCCGGTGGCTTGCCATAGACCTTGAAGCGCAGACATTCCGGCGAGGCATCGGCCGGGCGGTAGAGATTGAGCGCGAGGCCGTCCGTGGTGAGCGCCTCCTCGATCCGCGCGATGTCGTGGACCGCGCTCTCGCCGGCGAAGCGGTCCTGATAGCTCGCCGGGAATGCCCGGCGGTAGCGGCGGGTGAGCACGACCCCCTCGGCCTCGCCGTAGCCCGCGACCAGCGCCTCGCGCAGGCGGTCCTCCCACGAGCGCGCCGCCTCGGCCAGCTTCGCCTCCACCGCATCGGGATCGACCTCCGGAATGCTCCCGGGCTTGGTGGCGATCACGATCTGGATGCGCGCCAGCACTGAATCCGTGATGTGCGCCTGCGAGGACGCCACCGTGCCCTGGTACACCTCGGCGAGGATGGCGCCCAGCTTGTTCCGCAGAGTGGTGTCGTAGTGATCGCGGGGGACGAAGACGAGGCAGGAGACGAAGCGCTCGAACGGATCGCGGCGCGGGAAGAACGCGACGCGCTGGCGCTCCTGGAGATGCAGGATGCCGAGAGCGATGCGGTACAGCTCGTCCGCCGTGACCTGGAACAGCTCCTCGCGCGGATAGCTCTCGATGATGTGGCGCAGGTTCTTGCCGTCGTAGCTGTTGGGCCCGAACCCGGCGCGGTCGATGACCTGCTGGATCTTCTCGCGCAGGATCGGAATGGACAGCGGGCTGCTCGCGTAGGCGGCCGAGGTGAAGAGGCCGACGAGCAGCCGCTCGCCCGAAACCCGGCCCAGCTCGTCGAAGCACTTCACCGCCACCGCGTCCATGGGCACCGGCTTGTGGACCGTCGAGATGCGGTTGGTCTTGTTGAGGCGCACGAGGACCGGCTGGCGCAGGAAATCGCGTACCTCCGGGGGCAGCGTGCCGAGATTGCGCAAGCCGTCGAACACCTGCACCGGCTCCTCGCGCAGCAGGCCGAGGCCCGTCTCCGCCAGCACCCGCGCCACGGCCTGGTCATCGTCGCCCTCGAAGCTGTACTCGCGGTAGCCGAGGAACGTGAAATTGCGTGCCGCGAGCCAGCCGAGGAACTCGATGCCCTCTTCGATCTCATGGGGAGCCAGAGGCGGCGGCTTCTCCTTGAGCTCCGCGCTGACCGTATGGCACCGCTCGCGCATCGCCGAAAAATCCTCGACCGCCGCGCGCACATCGCCCAGCACCCTGAGCAGCCCCGCTTCGAGCTCCGCGGGCCCACCCGTGAGCTGGGCATTGACCCGGATATGCATGTACGACTCGCCGAGCGCCCCATGGGTCTCCTCAAGAACGACCGCGCCGGGAGCCCGCAGCGCGACCAGCCGGCCCTGCCCGTCGCGCTCCACCGTGACGATGGGGTGGATCACCAGCAGCAGCTCGGCCCCCTGGCGATGCAGCTCCGCCGCCACGGAGTCGACGAGGAACGGCATGTCGTCGTTGACGATCTCGATGATCGTCTGCGCCGCCCCGCGTCCATCGCCCTCCGGCTTGGCCAGACGGATCTTGGGCACCCCGGGAGGCCGTTCCTGGCCCAGCTCCCACAGCGACAGCACCGCCGCCAGCAGCTCCTCGGCCGGCGCATGGAGGACGTCCTCCGGCGCCACATGCTCAAAGACCTGCTGCGTGAACCGGCGCACCTCCTCGCCCCGCCCCCCCGCCTGCCCGGCGGCCCGCTCGGCGAGCAGGTCCACCAGCTCCGTCTTCTGCTGTAGTTCTTGCCGCATCAACATAGTCGCTCCTCGTCGCTCCCAGGCAAGGCCCGGACCCCGCGGTCCGCGCGGACGTGGGGAGTCTATCGCAGGGGAGCGGGCGGCGGGCTTGTAGTCGGAAGCAAGACTCTCAGCAAGCCTGACTGACCCCAGACCTCGAGATCAGCCGACCTTCGTCCGCCGCCTCTTCCCAGCCGAAGGGCGGGCGAGCCCTTCCGACAAGCGAACAAACTCCAAGAGCGACCGAAGAGCTTTGTTCACCGCCGCCGAATCGGGAAAAGTCTCGGCAAGGTCGGGCTCCAGCACGACGATGTTGGAGCCTTCCTGCAAGAGCCGCTTATAGTACCGCCCCCTCTCGCCTTGCGAGAAGTCGAAGTCGTACTCCGGGCGGAGATCATCTGGATCCGGCTGAGTTTTGGCCTTCATAGCGTTTTTTCTCACGGGTAGTTGCCAATCGGGCGCTGATCACGCGGACTGCGTCCTCGCGCTCGATATGGGAAACGACCACCAGCCGCTCCTGCGACGAGTAGCCGAACGTTACAAGACGGGCTTCCCCTTCGGAATGGTCAGGGTCGGGAAAGGTGGTCGCGAGAGGATCGTAGAACACGGAAACAGCCTCCTCAAAAGCGACACCGTGCTTCCTGGCGTTGCTCTCAGCCTTTACCGGGTCCCACTCGAATCTCATGCGGGCATTATAGGCCGTGGGGCGGCACGGGCGCCGCTCCTGTCGTGAGTCCCCGCCCCGAATGTCATCCTGAGGCGAGGAACGAGGCGAAGGATCTGGGTGGGCGAGGGGAGGGAGAAGCGCGGGTGGCGTGGAGGCGTCAGAGTCCAGATTGGGTTGGCCGCGAGCGCTCCGGTCAGCCGATTGGAGGGACAGGCGTTCAGACCCGGTCAGGGTCGCGGTCTAGAGTGGTATACCTCCCACGGAGGAAGCCGCGCATCTCGCGGCCGGGCCGGGATCAGCTCGATCCGATTCTCGTAGAGGATGACCTCAAGCTTGTCACCGGGACGGAGAGACAGCGCCTCTCTGATATCTTGGTGTCTGACGATTGTGGACTCTGGCGATAGGGTGACCTGGGACACGCGAAGCCTCCTTCCTTGCTTAGGCATTCTAGCGGCAGGGTATCCGTGCAGTCTCTTTCAAGCGGTCAGGAGCTATCTTTACCGCGGGAGGCCATACCATGACCAATACGGAGAAGAAGGGTGAACCGGTCGTCTACCCACCCGAGCACAATCGGTCCCTGAAGGGCGTGCTGGCGGACAAGATCTGAGCCGCTCATCGCGCTCAGGTGTCTCATCCATCGACCTTGCTGGCTCCAAAGGCACCCAAACTGCCCGTCAATAAGCTCTGTAAGGGTACCAGCCAAAGCTCTGAGGCGCTGATCAAGTTCAGGTCCGCTCTTTGCGCAACCATCATTGCAGCAGGCTCCAGCAGGATTGTCAGCGTTACCAACGTTAAATAGAAGATGGACATCCACAAGCTGAGCCGATACGCGAAGGCGCTAACGAGGACCTTCTGCTGTCGACGCTTTTTAGTGAGCTCCTTCGCCGTCACCGCGCCGAGGAGAAGGGCTAGGGGCGGCCCGAGGCTCATCGCCATCCATTTCCATGTAGGAGCCTCCCGCCCTTCGTAATGACCCGATATTGTCTGTAAAAAAACCAAGCCCACCACGAGGCCAGACCACACAAACCATACTCTGGCCAAGTTCTGTTGACAACGATCGAGAGGAGCCGTCAAAACTGAAGACCTTGCCATACACCACCTTTTGCAAGGTGCTCTTGTGCGCTAAGGCTCCCTGGTACTAGCAGGACCGCCTCGGTAAAAGCACTCGGCTGAACGAACTCGTAAACCAAAAGCGTGCAGGAATACTCTGAGGTCAATGGTCTCCTCGCTATCGTACCCGGAAGTCGGGTCATCCCGCTCCACAACCAGTCGATCGAATGTCTTAGCGAAGCTAGCTCAGGATTATAAGTCAACGGCACAGGACTAACGATAGTGACCACTATGCGAAAATGCCCCCTCAGAGGCCCCAGAAGCGCCTTAAGGTAAGACTTCAGAGAGAAGGACCTTGGGGCATCGACCTTTACGGAAAAGCGGTTCGCCCCAGATGTAGGCGAGCCATCCACCGACATCTGCTCCACTCCCGTTACTATCGCAAAGCCTTGGGGGGAGATGGAATAGAAACTCAACTGATCATAGCCGGCATTTGTAAATGCCTTTTGAAGCTTAGCACCCAACTCGCCAAGAGTGATGTTATCTCCATGGGCTGCTCTCAACCGATCCAGTGGGAGTTCCTTCCAAGTTGACGGGCGCGGAGGAGGTAAAGAAAAACTCGGCACCGCACTCTCAGTCACGAAGTTAGTTATGATTGTATTCCCCAGAGATCTCCAGCCCTCCTCCACAGCCGCTACACGCTTAGCACGAGATGGATATAGAGGGGCGGCCCCTCGAGCCGGAAGGCTTCTATAAGCACTCTGGGATTGCTCCAGGGTACCACCGAAAGCGTGCAGCAAAGTCCCAGCAAAGCGGTCGGCCTCCAATTCCTCCCGCCTTCTCTCCTCCGGCACAATGGTTAGAGTATGCCCAAGCAATAAATGACCGAGTTGATGACAAAGCACAGCGAGATGGCTCCAATTAACTTCGGTCTGCGCAGCAGTTCCTGGGAAATCTTCTTGAGTATAGAGAAGCATCCTAGTTGGCCCAATCGCCGCTGCCGCTGGCCTAGAGATGTTCGCTGTCGCCACAACAAAATTTCTATCTAGTCCCGCCAATCCCACGAGAGAGTCTACGCGTCCTTCCATCGCGATATCCGAGCTGAAGGAATAAAGAGCCTCTTTGGTTGAACTAGCATCGAATATACAGAGGCCGTTTGCCTTCACCAAGCTTTGAGCAAGAAGAACTTCGTGGTCACCCATGTAGGCGTATACCAAGAGCAACAAGAACCAAGGTGCCTTCATAGATCTCATGCGAACCTTTCCTACGCTTTTAGCGGCAGGCTAGCCCACTTCCGGCCCATTGTCCCCAGGCGTTAACGCAGGAGCAGACTTCGCCAACTTCCATAGTAACCGCGAGGCGACACCATTTTCGACCGTAGACGTCGCAACAGAAGCGAGCTTCCCTCGCCTTCTCTTCTCGCCTCTCTTCTGCTTCCCGCCTCTCTTCTGCGCGCTGCCGCCGTTCTTCCCGCTCTTCTTCCAGTCTTTGTCTCTCTTCTTCTCTGCGCTGGGCAGCAGCCTCTTCTCTTTGAAGCTTCTCAGCCTCGGCTGCCTGCTCGCGTCGCCGAATATCCGCCGCTGTCTCCAGCTTCGGTTCTTCGCTGCCGCTCTCAACCACAGGCTGTGGCTGGTCCCGCTGAGCTTGGATCCATCCGTTCTGGATAGCCGAGAGCCGGGCGGACCTTGGAGGGCCGGAACCGATTTTCTCCTGCTGACTTTCCATCGCTGCCTTGGCTTGCTCCCTAGTTGCTCCCATGCGGAACATTATGCTGCCGGAGTAAACATCGGCGCCCAGCTCTTGCTCCGGCCCCAGCGCGGAGCCGAATGTATCGTTGTTGTAATGGTGTCCAATTTCATGGGCGAATATACTGACAGCGGCCCAGTTTGTGCCGGCCTGATTGATTATGCTCGTAATGTAGTCTTGGTTGTAGAGTATTAATCTGTCGCCTTTGACGGCCGTTGCCGAGGCATTGCGAACGTTTGCGGCGAAAATCTTAAAATTCTGACGCAGACCACCAGTATAGCGAACTATTCGCTCGATGTACTTCACTGCCTCCGGGTCTGGAGGGAAGGTATACAATTCCTCTCCAGGCGTTTCACCATAGTAGTTACACAACTTGGCCCCGTCGAGCTCGAGACGCTGCTGACCAAGGGTCGCAGAGGTCATAAAAAGGATGCCTAGAAGCAGCGCACACGAGAATGGCCGCCATGCCAAGGATGACGGTCGGTTGGACAACCGGATGGAATCTGCCGTCGTTCTGTTGGTAAGCATTTCGCCTCCTGAAAGCTGGTTAGCAGAGGCTATCCTTGCGGACCCGGTTGAGTCAACAACTTCGATAATGGCGCATGGGTCTATTGATGCATGACTTTCAGTAGGTTACTTCTCCTTTCCCCGAAGACGACAACGAAGCGAAGACGAGCACGCATACTCATTGAGGGCTCCTTGCCGGCGACTGCGCCTCGACGACCGCCGCGGCCGGGAGCGAGCCGCCTTCAAGGATGCCACAAGGGAAGATGGGCGGTCCCGCGCTTGCGGAGGGCTCGCGGATGCGACCCCAAAAGGTCTGGGGGGGTGGAAAGCTCCGCCCGCCCAGATCCTTCAACTCGTTCCTCGCTTCAGGATGACAGCTTTCAGGCTGTCATGGCTTCGAGCCACTCAGGCGGTGAATCGACATCTGCCGCCCTACAACTCCAAATAGAACTGAAGCTCCTCTGTCCCCGGCGGTGCCGTTGTCGTTGTCGGCGTCGGTTGCTTGTGGATTCCGATATGGCTGAGATAGCTGCTTCGGAAGCCACCAGTAGCTTGTGGCGCTCGGACGGCGCCAGCAGCGGCGGCTCCGAGAGCGCGGACGGCGCTTGGAACAGGCCCTGCTGCAGCTCGGGCGACGGGCCGACGGCGCGGCGCACTGCCCCTCGGGGCGGAGATTGGAATCGGCTTCGAGCCGAGGGTCCAGCGTTTGCCGGCGGATTGGCCGGCGGTGGCGAGGACGGTATTGGTGCTCGCTTCGATCTCCGTGACCGTGATCTCGGCCGGGATGTCGGCCTCGCGGCCCGCGTCGATGAACATCTGGCGCCTCTTCTGGCGGGCTCCTTCCAGGTCGAAACCCATCTTGGCGTAATACCCGGCGGCCGTGTTCGCGGGCTTGGAGACGATGATCCTGGCCTTGCCGGCGGTCTGCGCGCGGAGGGCCACCAAGTGCATCAGGAGGGAGCCGATGCCGGACCCTTCTTCGGGGTTCGACTTGATGTGCTCGAGGATGAGGGCGTCTTTGAAGAAGGAGTATTTGGCGATCCCGCTCTGAGCGCCCTTGACCTCCACGGCGTTGATCTCACCGGTCTCGTCGTCATCGACGCTGAACCCCTTTTTCGTCTCATCGTTCACCCAGATCCCGAGGAACTTCGCCTGCAGGACGGCAGGGGCTCTGAGCACCGGGCGGGCTGGTGCGACAACGCGCGACGGAGCAGCCGCGACCGCGGGCCAAGCCTGGGCAGCGGCTGCGCCGCGCTGCGGCCAGACGACAGGCGGAGGAGCGAGAGCCGGCGGGCGAGGCGCCGGCTGAGCGACCGCCGGTCTGGCCTGGACCGGTCTGACCTGAGCCGCCGCGGGCCGCGCTTGGGCCGCGGCGCTCTGGCGGTTGGGCCAATGCACGGGCGGAGGCGCGGGGGCCGCCTGGCGCTGGATGACAGGCGGCGGCACGGGATGGCCGGTCTGCGGGGTGGAAGCGCCATTCGCTGATGGTAGCACTCGATATGGAGAACGGAACGCGGGCTCCAAGCGAGCAATGGGGACAAACTGTCACCATTGGATGTTTTTGGACACTCAGGGCTCCCTCTCCGTAAACCTCTCTGAAAAAGGAAGTACGGAGTGAAGGCTCTTTGACAACTGATGCACCGGGTGTCGGCCGGCTCGGGGGCCGCGGCAGAAGCCGCGTGCCGGCTGGCACCCTCCCTAGATGGGGATGCTCAGCTATTGCGCGATAGGCCGGCGTCAGCGTGCCGCGAAACCAGCGCCCGGGCGCCGCGGGAGAGAGCCGTCGAGCGGGAATAGCCAGTCCTCACCGCAGATCGACATGAGGCTGCGCAGCTCGGATTCGTACGCTTCGCGGAAGTGATCCGGGTCCGTGGGCCGCTTCGAGCCAAACAAAATCTTGAGTGTCCTGTGCTTACAAAGACCGGACCGGATCCGGGTCTCGATCTCTTGGAGAGAGAGCTTGCGCACCAGGGCCGCAACAATTTGGGGGAAGAGAATGACACGCCCTCGGACTGCCTCACGGACTCTGACGAGCCGGCTGTCCGAAGCGCCGTGAAGCGCTTCGAGCATTCGCCGGTCACCGGAAATCAGCAGATATCCCGGATTCTCACTGAGAGCAGCCAGAAAGTAGGCCTCTCCTTCATCGAGCCCGTCCACGTTCAAAGCGTCAAGAACCTCGATGGCAGGAGACTGGGGTAGGAGCTGCAACGTCCTGACAACCGGCAGGGCTTTCTCGCGGTCGAAAAAGGGCCACTGTTTCTCGACCCAAGGCGCCTTCGCCACTTGATGCTCCGCAGCGCGGAGCCGGAAGCAATCGGCTCGCGTCAGCTCGAAAAATTTCAACGTGATATCAAAAGCGTCAAGCGCCAAAAGATTCACCAGAGCGTCGGTATCGACGCAGAGGGCGCGCACGCTCTCCACTAATTTTCCGCGAGACCTGTAACGCTCTGCAGGAAGTGCCGATCGGTCTCGGTCAGGCGACCGATGTCCAGGCGATCAGCAAGGGCGGCCCTTACAGGCTCCGCGCCGCCGCTGGCAATTTTGAGAATCTTCAGGGCGGCGTTGGCCTCTTCATAGGCCTGCATGTGGAAGCCGTAGTTGGTGACAATGCACGCGGGATGGACCCTGTGAGCCTGTCCGAGCTCCTCCGCTTCCTGGACCAACTGTGCAGCACTGATCACGCTACTGGACCGAAAGGCTGCCGGCCTGCCGTAGATCAACGTCTCGGCGTAGGTGTTCGCCTGCTTTTCAGCGGGGTCTTCAGCGGCGAGGTCCATCTCCAGATCGACGGTATCCTCGAATTGACAATGGCCGTGAGCAATATGACCCATCTCATGCGCCAAGGGCCAGGCATGCCAGGCCGGACTTTTTCGAGAGCTGGCCAGAGCAATGCACGGGCGGCCCGAAGCCATCAGGGCCAAGCCGGCCAGGCGGCGCGCTCCGGCGGGCAGCTCTTTCAGGTGAACCACGGGAATACCAAGACTCCAGCAATGCTGGACAAGGGGAGTCAGGCTCACATACTGCTGAGTCTTCAGGATTTGCTCACGCAAATCCGCCGCCTGGACGATCCGCAGGGCCGGGAGATCGGCAGCAGCGACCACGAGCTCACACACCCGCCGCGCGACCACAACCGTCGGGAAAAGACGCTTTCCATCAACGTCCTTCCACCGCTTGAAGCGGACGGTGCGCTCATCGCTCAGCTTCAGCGGCTCACTGCTCGTGGCGAGGCTGGCAAGGGGGATCTTCAACGTCCGCGAGATCGCCATTTCGGCAATCCGGCGGTTCTCCAGCTCACCCGCGAGCTCATCGTCCCACCATTCCGGCAGGACGTGCCCTCGTACGTAAGAGGAAGGAAAGCCGGCCTCATCGAGCCGGGAGTAAATGTCCGCCATTGGCGATGTTCGCATTGAGATGCACCTCCAATCGGCGACGGAAAAGCCCGCTTGTGAAGGATAGCACAAACGGAAAATCGCCTTCAGAACGGCAGCAGCTCGTAAATCTCATTCGTCCGCCCACTGAAGCGTAGCGCGAACAGATCGGGACGCTGTTGCGCCCAGAGCCGCTCCGGGGGGAAGTCCAGGGATGGATGATGGCTTACGAGGAGCCAGCGGACCTTGGCGCGCCGGAGGTTGGCGAGCCAGGCGTCGGGATCGGGATGGATGCGCGGCTCGCAGTAGGGATAGGCCGTGGCGACGCGGACGTCTTCCCGGTTGACGTTGACGTAAGTGGCCTTGCGTTCCAGATACATCCCCATCGCCGGATAGAGGAAGTAATTCGCCGGCGTGCTCATCACGGCGACGGTGCCGTCCGCTCCGAAGCGGTCGAGCCAGCCCCAGCCTTCCGCGTAGAGGCCGCCGGGAAAATTGTGCACCTGATACTCGGTGCCCAGCGCACGAACCCGGTCTTCCCGGCGGAAGCTCGCCAGGAGGGGGATGGCGAGGACGAGCACGACGAGGACGGCCACGGTCAGCGCGCGCGGTCGGGTTTGCAATTGCCGGCGCATGAAGCCGCGCAGCCCCGGCGAAAGCAGAAGGACGACGGCGATGACGTCGATGATGCCGAGGATCATCCGCTCGCCGTGCGGCATCGCGGCGCTGAGCTGGAGGAGGTCCTGGGCGAGCAGGGCCAGGGCGATGTTGCGCAGCCAGGTCTCGCGCACGCCGCGGATTTCGGCGACGGCCAGCGAGGCGGCGAAGGCGATGCCGAAACAGGGCAGCAGATAGCGGGTGTTGGCGAAGAGATGGTTGCTCGCCGCGAACGGGATGGTCAGCCAGAAGCCGAGCTCCGCTCCGATCTGGGCATACAGCACCAGACCCTCGCGCCACTTTTTTTCCCGGCGGAGCACGAAGGGGAGGGCCAGCAGGCCGAGGAGCAGGAGGAACGTCTGGGGACCCAGACCCATCTCCAGCGACGGCAGCCGGGTGATGCCGAGGAAGGCATCGAGAAGCTTGCCCTGCCCGAACATCTCGTCCGGCAGAGAGAGAATCGAATTCTTGCGCGGCAGCGTCGGGACGGCATTCGGCTCCTCGCGGCGCGGCCCGCTCTCGCACTTCAGGGCCAGCGGATCGATGCCGAGCGTCATGTTGCGCAGGTAGAAGAAGCCGCCCAGGGCCGCCATCGCGGTCAGCGCCAGAGCCAGGTGCGCCACCCGCCGGCGCCACTGCCCTTGCGCGGTGACCACCAGCAGGGCCGCGAACGCCGCGCCGTAGGGGATGCCGATCACCTTCGTGCCGATGGCGATGCCGAGACCAAGGCCGGCGAGCAGCGCGTCTCCCCGTTCCGGCTCGCGCAGCCAGCGCAGGCCGAAATAGCAGGCGGTGAGCAGACAGGAGGCGGTGAAGATGTCCACGTACTCGGTGGCCGCGAAGCGGACCACCACGGGAGCGGTGACCACGAGCAGCGCGGCGAGCGGCCAGTGGCGCCGGGCGCCGAGCCGGCGGGCGATGGCGCCAGTCGCGAGGCCCAGCAGCAGCCAGTGGGGCAGGAAGGTCAGGCTGACGTACAGCTCGCTGTGCGACGGCGCCATCCACCACCAGGTCCACACCGAGCCGTTGGCCGGCCCATATCCGTAATAGCTCACCGGATACGTCCCGAAGACCGGCTTCAGGTTCTTCTCCTGCAGCCAGGTGGCGGTGAGCAGCAGGTGGTACATCAGGCTGTCCCAGGACAGCGGCGGCCGCAGCAGGCCGCGGATCGTCTCATAGCCCACCGCGTGGAGCGTGACCAGAACGAGGGCGGGAGTTTCGCGCACCCGCGCCCAGGCACGGGCGGCGAGATGGCGGAGCGGGCCTTCGAGCTCCTCGCCGGCGAGGCGCCGCGGCCAGCGCATCAGCGCCAGGGTGAGCAGCGCCTGCGCGGCGAGGCCGACCTCCAGGCGCAGCAGCCCGAACGCGCCGATCAGCAGGCCGATGCCGACGCCCTGGGCGGTCGCGGCGAGGAGCCACGCTATGGCGAGCTCCAGAGGGTCTTCCGCGGCCCGGCGGCCGAGGAGGCGGAGTGCCGCGAGATAGCCTCCTGAGGCCAGGAGCGCCAGCGTGAGGAGCGTCAGGACAGCCCCCAGCAGATCGAAAAACGGCATGGGAGGCGGAGTCTACCAAACGTCCGGCCGCAAAGCTTCAATCCACTTCGCGACGGAGCAGGGCGAGACAGCCGAGGCCGATCAGGGCCTGGAAGATCACGCCGAGCAGGCCGTAGGCGAGACTGAAGGCGAGCAGCACCGCTTCGCGCCCGGCGACCGTGGCGGCGGCGGCGTAGGGCGAGAAGAGCAGGATCTCCACCGCCTGCATCGTGCCGAGCCCGGCCGGAGAGACCGGCAGCGCTCCGGCGAGGAGCACCTGCGGCGTCAGCGCCAGAGAGCGGTCCAGCGGCACCGGCACCCCCCAGATCCACAGCGCGCCCCACAGGCCGAGGCAGACCGAGAGGACGTGCGGCAGGCGGGCGGCGAGGGCGGCCAGCGTGCCGCGGGGACCGGCGTCGAAGAGCGGTGCCAGCAGCTCATGGCGGGCGAGGAAGCGCGGGCGCACGGCCACCGCGATCAGATACACGGCCATCCCGGCCACCCCGCAGAGCACGAGAGGGATGATCGCCGCCGCCACCCCGGTCCCCGCCACGGCCGGCAGCCCGGCCAGCGCGGTGACGAACAGGGCGCCGAGCGTCGTGATCAGCGACAGAAACACGATCCCGGTGCCGCGCAGGGCCGGAACGCCGGTGCGGCGCAGGTAGACCACGTAGCCGCTCGGTCCCAGGGCGTAGTTGACGAGGCCCAGCAGATAGCCCGCGCCGCGCACCAGAAGCACGGGGCGAAAGGGCCGCCGGGCGTCTGTCACGGCCAGGCAGATCCCCATCGCCCAGGCGTCCGCCAGAAGATTCACCACCAGCAGCGGCAGGGTGTAGAGGGTCAAGGCCAGCCAGGGGCCTTTCTGGAGATTGCTCCGCAATTCTCCCAGAGGGACCCGGTAGAACAGCAGAGCGAGCACCGCGCAGCCCACCAGCAGCGGCCAGAACCGCCGCAGCGCCTGCTTCACCGCCACGGGATGAGAGCCGCGATCTCGGCGGAGCGTCGATTGATCGAAGAGAGAAGGATGCCGCAGGTGAGCGACAGGGCGCTCAGGATGAACAGCGCCGCCGACAGCACCGCGAGGGGCAGCCGCGGCACCAGCCCGGTGCTCAGATACTCGGCGATCACCACGCCACCGCCGGCGAAGGAGAGCACCAGGAAGAACAGCGACAGCAGCCCGAAGAACGTCAGCGGCCGGTAATCGCGGAAGAACGTCAGGATGGCGAGGAAGATCCGGGTGCCGTCGCGGTACGTCTGCAGCTTGCTCTGGCTGCCGGCCGGCCGCGCCCGGTAGCGGATCGGCACCTCCGCCGAACGGAAACCCTGCGCCGCCGCTTGCAGCGACAGCTCGGCCTCCACCTCGAAACCGCGCGAGATCAGCGGCGCCACCGCGAGGAAGCGGCGGCTGAGCACCCGGTAGCCCGAGAAGAGGTCCTGCGTGCGGATGCCGAAGAGCGCGCGCACCATGACGATGAATAGCCAGTTCCCCAGCGAGTGGCCGGCGCGGAAGGCGCCCTCCCCGGCATCGGACAGGCGGGTGCCGATCACCATGTCCGCCGTCTCCGCCAGCTCGAGCAGCTTGCCCACGTCTTCCGCCGGATAGGTGTCGTCGCCGTCGACCATCACGAAGTAGTCGGCGTCGCGGGCGGCCCGGAAGCCCGAGATCAGGGCGAACCCCTTCCCCGGCCGCGGCTCGAAGATCACCTTCGCCCCGGCCTCCCGCGCCAGCTCGGCCGTGCGGTCCGTCGAGCGGTTGTCCACCACCAGGATCTGCGCCAGGGGGAGAGCGGCGCGGAAGTCGCGCACCACCTTGCCCACCGTCGCCTCCTCGTTGTGGCAGGGGATGACGACGACCACGCGCGAAGAGTCGCGCGCCGATCCGGTCGATCCCATCGAAGCGGTCGAAGCGGTCGATTCAGGGACCTTGGAAAAAGCTTCCGGCAGGCTCACGTTGGAACGGTACTGTAATCGCTGGAGCGGTCCGGTTCAACCTGGCGGCACCCGATGATCGAGCCGCTCACGCAGCCGCAGAGCCGCGGGGCTCTGGGGATCGAGCTCCAGGATCCGCCGCACCAGCTCGCGGGCGCCGCCCGGGTCTCCTTCCCGCATCCGCAGCAGCGCGCCGTTCTGGAGCGCTGTGAGATTGCGGGGATTCAGGGTGAGGGCGCGGTCAAGGTGCTGCTCGGCCGCCGCGAAGTCGCCGAGCGACAGATAGACGCCGCCGAGATTGCTCTCGACATCGTCCGAGCCCGGCTCGAGGGCGGCGGCGCGCTCGTAGAAGCGGAGAGCGGTCGTCCAATCGCGGCGACGGGCGGCGTGATTGCCGAGGTTGAGACAGGCGAGGAAGTCGTGCGGATTGAGGACGAAGGCGGCGTGGTAGTGCTCCTCTGCCGCCGCCGCGTCGCCCCGTTCGTCGGCGAGCCGGCCGAGGTTGTAATGCACCAGATCCATCCGCGGCTCGAACCCGGCGAGATCGGGGAGCACGAAGGCCGCCATCGCGAGCGCCGCTCCGATCGCCCAGCCGCGCCGCCTCTCTTTCCACGCCTCGGAGAGGGCCACCAACGGCATCGCGGCGAGGAGCAGCAGGGCCGGCACGACCGGCAGCCGGTAGCGCGAGAAGAGGAAGAACACCACCGTCGAAGCCATCCAGCCGAGCGCAAAGAGCCACGCCGGCGCAAAGGCGCCAAGACGCCGGCGCCGCCACAGCAGCCAGAGGCCGGCGGGAGCCAGGAGCGACACGGTGCCGAATTCGATGAGCGGCAGGCGGCAGACCGGAGACAGAGTGCGCACCCATTCGTAGTCGACCGCGTCCGGCCACTCGTACCAGCTCCAGAACATCCCCAGCTTGCGAAATTGCAGACGCAGGAAGTCCCCGGGGTGCGCCGCGGCCCAGGCCAGCCCCTTGCGCAGCCAGTAGGACGAGACCTCGGAAGGCGCCAGCCGGCGGCCCAGCGCCTGCTCGGCGAGGCGCACCGGCTCCTGCCTCTCCAGGGCCGGGATCTGCTTGCCGGGCACGATCGGCCGGTACGTGCCATCCGCCTGCGGATTGTTGCCGATCCAGAAATTCGCCCCGCCCTGGAACGTCGTGGGCAGGAAATCGCCGCCCACCAGCCCGTTGCGCAATGCCACCGGAGCGAGAGGGAGAGCGAGCCCGAGGACCAGCACGCCGCCGCGCCGGGCGAAGCCGCCCAAGCCCTCACCGCGGCGCCAGGCCAGCGGCAGCAGGAACGGCACGACGAGAAGAGCGTTCTCGCGCAGCAGCGCCAGAACCCCGAGGAGCGCGCCCGCCGCGAGCCACCTGCGCAGGCTCTCCGCCGTCCGCGCTGCGGCCAGCGTCCAGAACAGGAAGCAGGCCACCGTGACCGCCAGAGACTCCTTGAGGATCTGGACGTCATAGAAGAGGAAGGGACCGTAGACCGCCGCCATGGCCGCCGCCACCAGCCCGGCGCGTTCCTCTCCCATCGCACGTCCCGCCCGCCAGAGCGCCCAGACCCCGGCGACCGCGGCGGCGATCTGGAGCAGATAGACCGCGTCCAGGCTGCGGCCCACGACCGCATACACCGCGGCGACCAGGTACGGATAGAGCGGCGCCTGGAAGAAGACCTGCGAGCCGAGCCAGTCGCCGCCGGTGATCGCCTGCGCCCAGCGGTCATACTCCTGGCTGTCCATCGCGAGCTGGGCGAAGAACGGCTCGCCTCGCACCGCCGCCCAGTGGGCGAGACGGACGAGCAGGGCCACGCCCAGGATGATCAGAAGGACAGGGCGCCGGTTCCGGATCACCAGCCGAGTCTGGCACATGTTACGATTTCACGACGAACCCTCTGGACAGGAAGGAATCGGCACCATGGCGAACATCGAGTTCACGGGCAACTACCAGGACCTCTCGACCGATCGCGGCTACCAGTTCAAGTTCTACTGCGAGAAGTGCGGCAACGGCTACATGTCCACCTTCAAGACCTCGAAGATGGGTATCGCCGCCTCGGCGGCCGAGGTCGCCGGCAGCCTCTTCGGCGGCCTCTTCGGCAAAGTTTCCGACACCGCCTACCAGATCCAGCGCGCCGTCGGCGGCCCGGCCCACGATGCGGCGCTCAAAGAAGCGGTCGAGGAGATCCGTCCTCTCTTCAAGCAATGCACTCGCTGCGGCCAGTGGGTCTGCGGTCCGGTCTGCTTCAACGCCAAGGCCCAGCTCTGCGAGACCTGCGCCCCCGACCTCGACGAAGAGCTCGCCTCCGCCCAGGCCGAAGCGGCCAAGCAGCAGGTCTTCGAAAAAGCCCACGAAGTCGACTGGACCAAGGGTCGCGACCTCGGCGCCGTCACCGGAGCCGTCTGCCGGAGCTGCGGTGCCAAGACCCAGGGCGGCAAATTCTGCCCCGAATGCGGCACCCCCACCGTCGCGCAGAAGAAGTTCTGCCGCGACTGCGGCGGCGCCATCGAAGGCAACCCGAAGTTCTGTCCCGAGTGCGGCGCCAAGACGGCCTGACGGGAGGACCTTCGTTTGAGGTGCCAAATTGGTACCTCAAACGCCGGGCTTCCTCCAAGGAGAGCTGGAACATGAAGTCGCCGGGGAAGCGCTCGATGTTTCGTTTCATCGCCCTGACCAGGGCCTTGGTCTCGACGCCGTAGAGGGCGGCGATGTCAGAGTCCAGAATCACCTTCTCGCCCCGGAGGAAGAGGATCGTCTTCTCGATCCTCTCCGCCGGTACCAGCGCATGCGTGTTTTCCACCACAGGGGTCTCCTGAAGAAGCGGCTCCTGTGAGCCGGCAAGGGCGAGTTTGCCCATGTACCCCTATAGAAGACGTAAAACGGGGCTCCAATCTCACCAAAATCTTCGTTTTGGGGCGTCGCCGGCACCGCGCGGTGTGCCACCATAGCCTCCGATGAGGATGAAGACGATGAAAAGGAGACCTGATGCGTCTGAAGCGAGCCTTGACGTTTTGCCTCCTGGGAGCCGCGGCGCTGGCCGGCGCGGCGTTCGGAGCGTCCGCGGCTTCTGGGGGACCGAAGACCTTGCCTGAGAAAATCGCGCCTGACATCGAGAAGCGGGTCGCCCAGTTCGCCCGTACGCCCATCAATGCCGACCTCTCGGCTCTTTCTCCCTCCGACCGCAAGGTCCTCGACAAGCTGACCGCGGCGGCGAAGCTGATGGACGAGATCTACCTGCGCCAGGCGTGGAAGGGCAACCCGGCGCTGCGCAAGGAGATCGCCGCCTGGAAAGGTCATGGCTCAGACACCGCCGTGGCGGCCCGGCACTACTTCGACATCATGTTCGGACCCTGGGACCGCCTGGCCGAGAGGCAGCCGTTCATCGGCGACCGCCCGCATCCGCCGGGCGCCGGCTACTACCCCGAGGACATCACCAAGGAAGAATTCGAAGCCTGGCTCGCGAAGCACCCGGAGGACAAGGACAAATTCACCTCCACCTTCACCGTCATCCGGCGCGAGAACGGCAAGCTGGTGGCCGTCCCCTACTCCAAGGAGTACGCCGAGCAGTTGAAACCGGCGGCCCGGCTCCTCCGGGAGGCGGCCAAGGAGACCGGGAACGCCTCCCTGCGTAAGTTCCTCGAGCTGCGCGCCGACGCCTTCCTCAGCGACGACTACTACCAGAGCGACTTCGCCTGGATGGACCTCGACGCGCCGGTGGAGGTCACCATCGGCCCCTATGAGACCTACGAGGACGAGCTGTTCGGCTACAAGGCCGCCTTCGAGGCCTTCGTCACCGTGAATCTTCCCAAGGAGTCGGCGGCGCTCAGCCTCTACAAGGAGCGCCTCCCCTGGCTGGAGCGCAACCTGCCGATCCCGGACGAGGCCAAGAACCTGAGCCGCGGCACCGACAGCCCGATCCGCGTCGTCGACACTTATTTTACGGCCGGCGACACGCGCGGCGGCGTGCAGACGATCGCCTTCAACCTGCCCAACGACGAGCGGGTGCGCGAGGCCAAGGGATCGAAGAAGGTCCTGCTGCGCAACACCATGCGCGCCAAGTACGACCAGATCCTGATCCCGATCGCCAAGGAAGTCCTCGCCGCGGACCAGGCCGGCGACGTCTCCTTCGACGCCTACTTCAACGAGGTGCTCCACCACGAGCTCTCCCACGGCCTCGGCCCGGGGATCATCACGGTCGGCGGACGCAAGACCGAGGTGCGCCTGGAGCTCAAGGATCAGTTCTCGACGCTGGAAGAGGCCAAGGCGGACGTCATGGGGATCTACAACATCCTCGCCCTGATCGAGAAAGGCGACATGCCGGCCAGCCTGCGCAAGACGCTCGAGCCGACCTACGTGGCCGGCCTCTTCCGGGCGGCCCGCTTCGGCGTCGACGAGGCGCACGGCCAGGGCGTCGTGGCGCAGTTCAACTACCTGACCGAGAAGGGAGCGCTGCAGGTGGACGGCTCGGCGCGCTTCCGCGCGGTTTCGGAAAAGTTCCCCGGCGCCATCCGCGACCTGCTGCACGACATGCTCACGCTGCAGGCCGCGGGCGACTACGCGGGGACCAAGGCCTTCCTGGAGAAGTACGGCAAGGCGTCGCCACAGCTCCGCGAGGCCCTCGGGCGCCTCAAGGCGGTGCCGGTGGACATCCGGCCGGTCTATTCAGCGGACACCGCGGAGAAATAGCCCCTACTTCAGCCCCAGCAGCTCCACCTCGAAGATCAGCGTCGCGTTGGGCGGGATGACTCCTCCCGCCCCGCGCGCGCCGTAGCCGAGATCGGCGGGGATGGTCAGCTTGCGCTTGCCGCCGATCTTCATGCCGGCGACCCCTTCGTCCCAGCCGCGGATCACCTGGCCGCCACCGAGCTTGAAGCTGAAAGGCTGCCGCCGGTCGTGACTGGAATCGAACTTCGTGCCGTTCTCCAGCCAGCCGGTGTAGTGGACGGAGACAGTCTGGCCGGCCTTGGCCACGTCGCCCTGTCCTTCCTGGAGGTCGACGTACTTGAGGCCGGAGCCGGTCGCAATCTCGTTCGGGTCTGCCATGGAATTTCTCTCCTGCGGTCGAAAGCGCGCTTTTAGCGGATACTGAGGAGCTCGACGTCGTAGATCAGCGTGGCGTTCGGCGGGATCACGCCGCCGCCGCCCTGCTTGCCGAAGCCCAGCTCGGGCGGAATGATCAGCCGGCGCTTGCCGCCTTCGCGCATGCCGGCGATTCCCTCGTTCAGCCCCTTGATCATGTCGCCGGTCCCCATCCGGAAGGTCAGCGGCCGGCGACAGTCGTAGGTGGAGTCGAACTTCTTCCCGTCCGCCAGCCAGCCGGTGTAGTGGACCTCGACGATCTTCCCCTCCGCCGCCTCCTGCCCCTGTCCGATCTTCAGGTCCGTATAGCGCAGCCCCGTCGCGGTGACGATCTCGACGTGGGCTCCGTCTCTCTGGAATTTCTCGAACGGCTCCGGCTGCGCCGCGAGGCCGGCCGAGACGCCCAGGGCCAGCAAGGCGGCCAGGAGGGCTGAGGAGGATGGATGGGGTTGGGACATGGGGCTCTCGATCGAGTGCCTGAGGAAGGGTCGATTCTACGCCAACTTCAGACCGCGCGGCGCGCCACTCTCCCCTCCTTCACCACGGCGGCCACCGGGTTGATCCCGTAGTGGTAGGCCAGGTGGAGGAGGTTGGGAGCGTCGAGCAGCACCAGATCGGCGCGCTTGCCGGCTTCGATCGAGCCGATCTCCGCGCCGAGCCCGAGGCTGCACGCCGCGTTGAGCGTCGCCGCCGTCAGGCTCTCCTCGATCGTCAGGCCGAGCTGGAGCACGGCGAGCACCACGATCATCGGCATCGACTCGGTGTGCGACGATCCCGGGTTGCAGTCGGTCGCCAGGGCCACCGGCACTCCGGCCGCCACCAGGCGCCGCGCCGGGGCGTAGGCCTTCTTCATCAGGAAGAAGCTGGTCCCGGGGAGCAGCACCGCCGTCACGCCGGAGCCCGCGAGCGCTTCGATGCCGGCGTCCGAGACCGCCATCAGGTGATCGGCGGACAGCGCGCCGAGCTGCGCCGCCAGCTCCGCGCCTCCGGAATCGACGAACTCGTCCGCATGGAGGCGCGGCGCGAGGCCGTGGCGCGCGCCGGCTTCCAGCACCCGCCGCGACTCCGCGGCGCTGAACACGCCGCGCTCGCAGAAGACGTCGCAGAAGCGGGCGAGCCCGGCCGCCGCCGCCGCCGGCACGATCTCGTCGCAGATCAGATCGACATAGCGCCCGCGGTCCTGCCGGTGCTCGGGCGGCACCTCATGCGCCGCGAGCAGCGTCGGCACCAGGTCCACCGGGTGCCTCTCCGCCGCCGCGCGGATGGCGCGGAGCTGCTTCAGTTCATCTCCCAGGGTCAGGCCGTAGCCGCTCTTCGCCTCGGCCGTCGTCGTCCCCCAGGCCAGCATCTGGTCCATGCGCCGGAGCACGCAGCCGGTCAGCTCCTCCTCGCTCGCCCGCCGCGTCGACGCCACGGTCGACAGGATGCCGCCGCCCGCCGCCGCGATCTCCTGGTAGGTCTTGCCGGCCAGGCGCGCCGCGAATTCTTCCTCGCGGGTGCCGGCCCAGGGCAGATGCGTATGGGGATCGACGAACCCCGGGATCAGCGTGCCGCCGCGGCCGTCCAGCCGCGCGGCCTCCGGCAGCTCCCCCCAGAGACGCAACCGCTCCTCCGGCGGACCGACGAAGAGGATCCTGCCGTCCTGGCAGACGACCTCCGCTCCGCGCAGGCGATGCACCTGCCCCTGCTCGGCACCGCGGCGCGGCGTGGAGCCGCGAGGTGTCGCCACCTCGGCGAGGTTGTGGATGAGGAGCATGGTGGGGAGTCTAGCTCAGACCTCGAGCCCGGCGTGCATCCGCCCCAGCTCCCGCACCTCCCGGCGCAGCCAGGCTTCGACCGCGGACCAGTCGAGCGGAGCGGCGAGGCGGGGCATCGGCTCGCCCACCGTCGCGGAGAGATCGGCGAGCCCCTTCAAGGCCTGGAGGGGAAAATCGCGGACGTGTCCGAACTTGTCGCCGGCGCGGGCCAGCAGCTCGGCGAGCGGCAGCTCGCGGCAGAGGAGATGGAGATCGGCGAAATCGCGCTTGCCGCCGCGGCTGATGATCGCCGCGATTTTCATCAGCCCGAGGTCGACCGCCGAGGCGACGCCGAGGCCGGAGAGATCCTCGAAGGGATCGATGAGCGGGTAGGGATAGTAGAAGAAGCGCAGGCCGACACCTTCGGCCAGGCGGGCGGAGAGATAGCCGTCGCGCGCCGTCTCCACCTCCGTCTCCACGTCGAGGGCGAGGAGCTCTCCCAGCAGATCGCGCCGCTCGGGGCCGGTCAGCCGGTTGGTGGCGGTCATCAGGTCGAGATCCTGCACCGGCCGGTGGCCGATGTAGAGGGCGAGAGCCGCCGAGCCGGCGAGATAGCACTCCTCGGCCCAGGAATGCGGCGCGATGCGCGCCACCAGCTCCTGCGCGCGCGGCGACAGCGATTCGAGATGCGACAGGGTCAGAGCGGCCACAGCAAGTCTCCGGATTCGGGAGCCGGGCTCGGAGCGGTCGCCAGCACGGCCTCCCAGAAGGCGCGGCTGCGGCGCGAGAGCTTGCGGCCACCGTGACGCGCCAGCCAGGCGGCGAGCTCCGCTTCCGGCACGGTCTCGCACAGCCAGGCGAGGTCGGCGCCGTCGCCGTCCTCCAGGAGGCGGCCGATCACGAACGCGCGTCCGTTTGCCAGGTCGGCTTCGTCGTAGCCCGCGAAGAGGCGCCGTGCCGCCGCAGGGAGGGCCGCCAGGATCAGGCCTCGCGCCGCTTGCGCGGGTGCGTATGGACGGTGGCGGTGCCGCGGTCGTCGTCCATCTCCGCCTCCAGGATGCGCTGGAAGAGGTCGAGAGTGTTCTTGAAGCGGAGCTGCAGCTCGCGGCGCGAGGTGCGCAGGTCGGTGATCCTCGCCTCGATGCGGGTCGACTGGTCGACCGCCTGCTGCACGATCTTGTCGGCCGCCATCTCGGCCTCCTTGACGGTCAGCTCGGCCTCGCGGCGGGCATTGGCCAGGATCTCGTCGGAGACCTTCTGGGCGCGCAGCAGGGTCTGCTGGAGCTGCTGCTCCCGCTGCTGGGTCTCTTCGAGGCGCTGCCGGAAGTAGCGGTTCTCGCGGTCCAGCTTCTCGATCTCGGCCAGGCGGCCGGTCAGCTCTTCGGCCAGCAGGCCCAGGAAATTCTCCACTTCGGACGGATCGAACCCCCTCATGCGCTGAGAGAATCGCATCTTCTGGATTTCGAGGGGCGAAAGCGGCATGGCGGCAATCTCCTGAGGAATTTTCCGACGGTTCCCGAATATTCCCGAAAAAAGGATTGCTATCTTAGCATGACTGCCGATCGTCCAGGGATCAGGCCGGCAGCCCGCGCGAGCCGAACAGGGCCGTGCCGACGCGCACGTGAGTCGCTCCCTCCTCGACGGCGGCCTCGAAGTCGTGGCTCATGCCCATCGACAGCCAGCCGCCGGCGCCCCCTGCCCAGCGGGCGGACCATTCGGGGCGCGCGGCCAGCTCGTCGCGCAGCTCGCGCAGGCGGACGAACCAGCGCCGCGAATCCTCCGGGTCCTCGCTCTGCGGCGGGATGGCCATCAGGCCGGCGATGCGCAGGTGCTGGAGATCGGCCAGGGGGCGGGCGGCGGCGGCGAGACCGGCGGGGAGAAAGCCGTGCTTGCTCGCCTCGGCTCCCACGTTGACCTCCAGGAACCCGGTGAGATGGAGGCCACGGGCGCCGGCTTCACGGTCCAGGGCCGTGGCGATGCCCGGCCGGTCGATGGATTGGATGGTGCGGAACAGCTCGAGGGCGAGGCGGACCTTGTTGGACTGGAGAGGGCCGATGAGGTGCCATTCGGGTGGTGTTTCGATGAAGGCAGCCACCTCGCGGTTCTTGGCCACCGCTTCCTGGACGCGGTTCTCGCCGAAGACCCGCAGACCGGCCCGCCAGGCCGCCGCGACGGCGGCGGCGGGATGAGTCTTGCTCACTCCGACGAGGACCACGTCGCCGGCTTTGCGGCCACCGCGGTCGCAGGCCTTCGCGATCCGGGCCTGGACGGCGGCCAGGCGCGCCGGCAGATCTGCGAGGTCGCTCACCGGCGGCCGGCCTCAGGAAGCTTGCGGCTCGGCCTCGAGGAAGAGGATCCGTTTGCAACTGTCGCACTGGACCAGGTTGCCCGTATTGCGGATCTCCACCACGACCTGCGGGCGGACCCGGTAGTTGCAGGCGCTGCAATGCCACTCGCGCTGCTTGCCGCCGGGACGCTCGAGCGGCCGAACGGCGGCCAGGGCGGAGCTCGGATGGCGGTCCAAAATGCGGTCGAAGAGCGAGGACACGTTGCGCGGCATGCGGGTGCGGAGCTCGGCGATGTCGGCGTGGAGTTCGGCGACCCGCTTCGCGATCTCGGGCTTCTCGCCCTCCCAGCGGGAGAGCTCGGCGGCGTAGCGCGCGTCCAGCTCGCGGAAACCCTCGCGCTTCTGGGCGAGCTCCTGCTGGGCCTTGTCGTGTCTTTCGAGGGAGGAGAGAGCCTGCTCTTCGGAGGAGGAGATCTGGGCCTTGACGGTGTCGATCTCCTGGAGGAGCGCGCCGTACTCGCGTTGCGTGCTGACCCGGTTGATCTGCTGCTGGTACTTCTTGAGCTTTTCCTGCGCGTCCTGGGTCACCGCCTCGGCCGTCCGCCGCTCCCGGGCCGCCTCTTCGAGCGAGCTCTCCAAGGCATCGATCTCGCTCTTGCGCGTCACATGCTCATCGTGGAGCTCCCGCATCCAGTCCGGGATACCGTGCAGCCGCTGCTCGGCTTCCTTGAGGTCAGAGAGTTTTCTTTGTAGCTCCACAATGGTATCGAGGTGCGGGTTCATGGGTGGGATTCCGACTCCTCTCCGGGAGAAAGATATTTCAGGAGACGTCATAGGCTCTCATCTTTTTTTTGCCTTCCGAAGTGGGTCCACCTGGGTTCGAACCAGGGACCGTCCGGTTATGAGCCGGTTGCTCTCACCGCTGAGCTATGGACCCGGGAGGGCCCTTTCGGGGCGGCTCGTCAGTATATCACCCCTGCCCTCTGCTGTCTGGAACAGAAGCCCATTCCAATCGTTCCTCGGCAGGCGTGAGCTCGTCGGGCAGGAAGCGGTGCCAGGTCCGCGCCAGGCGCCGCGCCAGCTCCCGGGCGCGCTCGGGAGCGTCCACCGGCCGGCTCCGCCCCTGCGCGTCCCAGTGCTCCAGGGTCCACCGCGGCGCCGCGATCCCCGAGAGAGGAGGGCTCGCCGCGAAGGCCCGCGCCAGCCGCGCGAACAGCGCCGCGGGAGGTTCCCCCAGGCGTTGCGCGGCATCCGGCCGGCCGGCCGCCTCCAGGGCTCTGTAGTACGCCGGCTCCGGCGGCGCGAAAGGCGCCGCCCACAGGAGCTGGTCGTCGCCGTCGACGAGCGAGAACAGGTTCGAGCTGTCGACCAGGTAGAGCTCGGAGAGGATCGGCGCGTCCACCCGCCGGAAGAGGCTGGGCGCCACGGCCGGCGGCGGCGTCCCGCCGGCGGCCTCCACCAGCGTCGCCCACAGCCGGTTGACCGCCACCCGGCGCCTTGGCGGCTCGGCGATCCGCCGCGCCGAGCCGCGCGGCAGCTTGATGACGAGCGGGACCTCGAGAGTCCAGCGGCCGAGATTGCTGCCGTGCAGCACCTGCCCGTTCTCGCCGAGGTCCTCGCCGTGGTCCGCGGTGATCACCAGGAGCGTGCGGTCCCACTGCCCGCCGGCGCGGAGCGCCGCGAGCAGCCGGCCGAGCCGTTCGTCGGCCCGCGCCGCGTTGAGGCGGTACATCGCGGAGATCCGCCGCCAGCGGCCGGGCGGCAGCGGTTTCGCCGGATCGTTGAACGGCTCGAGCTGCTCGGGCGCGATGCGCCGCGGCAGCACGTCGGGCACGCCGGGACCGAGGCGGGGGATCAGCTCGTCGTGGCGGACATATGGCGCCGCCGGCTCGGGGATGTGCACCCAGATGAGCTGGCGTCCCCCGTTCACATCGCCCAGATGCTCCAGCCGCTCGGCGGCGCGGTGGCCGCGGCCGAGGCTCTCGTAGACGTCGAAGCCCTGCGCGTAGCCTTGCTTTTCGGAGCACCAGCGGTTGGTCCAGTAGCCGGCGGCCGAGTAGCCGCGCGCCGCCAGCGCCTCGGGGAGGGTGAGCAGCTCCGGCGGCAGCCGCGACTGCCCGACCTCGATGACCTGATGCTGCCACGGCTGCAAGCCGGTGAACAGCGAGGCCATGGCCGGCACGCCCCAGCTCGACGCGGCGATTCCCCGGCCCGCCCAGTCCGCCTCGCGCACGACGGCTTCCAGATTCGGCATCAGGCCGGGCCGGCCGCCCAGCCCGCCCACCGCGTCGGCGCGCAGGGAGTCGAACGTGATGAGCACGATCGGCCCTTCGTGCGGCGCGGTGCCGCCGCAGGAGGCCTGGCTCAGGATCGCAACGAAGATCGGACCGAGAAGCAGGCCGGGGATCAGGACGCGGCTTTTTGCAGAGAGCAGGAGCGCGCGCCTCAGCCGGGGAACGGGTAGAGCTGCCGGTAGCTGTCCGACAGCAACAGGATCCGCTTCACGTACGTCTTGGACTCCTCGAGGTCGAGCCCTTCGAGAAAGCGGTCCATTTCGCTCGGCCCCGCCTCGCGCCACATCCGCTTGATGCGGTAGGGGCCACCGTTGTAGCCGGCCAGGGCGAGGTCGATGTTGCCGCCGAACAGGTCGAGCACGTGGCTGAAGTACATCGTGCCCAGCCGCACGTTGAATTCGGGGTCCGAGAGCTTGTCATGCGTGTAGGAGACGCCGAGCTTCCCCGCCAGCTCCCGCGCGGTGGCCGGCATGAGCTGCATGAGGCCGCGGGCGCCGGCCCAGCTCTGGGCGTTGGTGTCGAAGGCGCTCTCCTGGCGGATGATGCCGAACACCAGGTGGGGGGGCAGACGGTTCATCGTCGCCCAGTTGCGGATCGGCTCCTGATAGTCGAGCGGGTAGTAGAGCCGCAGAGCATCGTCCGGCAGGCCGGCCTGGTAGGGGGTACCGAGAGCGGGGAAGGCGTCGCGGATGGCCTGCACACTCTTCCGCCGGTCGCCGCGGCGGGCGAGGATCAGCGCCTCCAGCGCCCGCGCCGGGCGCGGCTGCGCCTTGGTCCGGGTCACCTCCAGCTCCGTGGCGGCGAGGTCCTCGAGCCCGAGGTCGGTGAGCAGCCGGGCGCGCGCCAGGACGGGGTCGTCGGGCCACGGCTCGGTCGCCGGTGTGCTCGCGGTGTCCGCGGTGTCCGCCGCGGTGGCCGGCTTCTTCACGAGATGGGTCAGAGCGTTCTTGCGGTAGAAGTCCGTAGTGTCCGCCGCCGCCACCTCGCGGTAGATCTGCTGCGCCCGCTCCGTTTCGCCCAGCGCATCGAAGGCCCGCGCCGTCCAGTACCGGCTGCGCCGTCCGCTGCTGTCCTCGGGATAGAGCGCGAACAGCTCCGTCCAGTAGCCCACCGCGCCGCTGAAATTCCGCTTGCCGTACTCCCGCCAGCCCAGGCTCCACAGATGGGCGGCGCCGGTGGTGTCGGTGGCGTCGAGCCGGCGCAGAGCGCGCAGGCTTTCCATGGCCTCGTCGAAGCGGCTGTCGTCGACTTGGTCGGCGTAGAGGGAGCGCAGCGCCTTGATGGACAGGGCGCGGTCGGTGCCGATCTGCACCACGCGGTTGAGGTGCTGCATGGCGAGGAGACGCAGCCGCTGCCGTTCGGCGGCCGGCGGATTGCTGCGCCCGCGGACGGCGGTGGCGAGGTCCGCGGCGGCCTGGGCGCGCTCCCACTCCAGCGCCGCCGCCTGGGGTCCCACGGCCCCGGTCCGCGAAGCAAGCAGGGCGAGCGCCTCCGAGCCCTGGTGCAGGCGGGTGAAAATCTGCGCCCGCAGGACGGCCCAATCGAGATCGCGACCGGCGGCGGGGACGGCGTCGAGGGCCGCGGCGGCGTTCGGCTCCAGCTTGAGGGCGAGGAGCGCGCGCGCCCGCTCCTCGAGCTGATCGGCGGTGAGGATGCGCGCCCAGTCCGGCAGGCTGCCGTCCGGCAGACGGAAGATCTCGGCCACCTGGAGCTCGGCCGCGGCGGCCGGCGACGCGGTGAGCAGACGGCGGGCGGCCTCGCGCGCCACCTCGTGCCCGGCGGCTCCGTCCGGGAGACGGCCGCCGATCTCCCAGGCCAGCCGTTCGAGCTGGGTGGCCTCGTCCCCTCCCACCTTCTCGCGCCGCGCCTGGTCCACCAGCTCCAAGGCGCGCCGGCTGTCGCCGCGCTGCCAGGCCAGGCTCGCCGCCTTGACCAGGGCGCGCGGGCGCAGGGCCGAGCCGGGATAGTCGCCGAGCAGCTTGGCGAGGGCGTTCTGGGCCACCAGGACGTGGCCGCGGGCGGCCGCGCTGTCGCTCAGGATGTAGAGCCGCCAGTCCTCCAGCACGCCGTCGGGATCGCCGGCCGCGAACAGGCGGTCCTCGGCGAGCCCCACCTGCTCACAGGAATGGGCGTAGAAGCCGGTGAGCAGACGGGCGAAGGAGCCCTCGGCGCCGCGGTCGGCGGTGAGCGGAGCGAGGATCTTGAAGGCGCCGGCGCAGTCCTTGCCGCGCGCCGCGGAGGCGGCGTCGGCATAGAGGAGCGAAGCGCGGTCGGAAATGCCCGAAATGGCGCGGACCGACCGCGAGAAGGGCGGAGAGGCGGAGCCGAGAAGGAGCGGGACGAGGAGGATCGGCGCGACGATCGTATAGATCCGGCGCGTGGCACGGCGGCTGGGACGGCGGCTTCTCTCCGTACTTCTCAAGATACGTCTCACGGTGCTCTTAGCAAACAGCCGGGCGGCCCCGGAAATTCTACTCATCAGATCCCGAATCAGATCCCGAGCGCCTTGGCATCCCCCGCGGCCAGGATGCGCACCAGCTCCTGGTAGAAATAGTCGGTCGATTTCAGGATCCTCGGCTCGACGCGCTCTTCGTACATCTGGCGCGAGCGGTCGATGTCCTCCTTCAGGCGCTCGTAGACGTCCTTCTTCCGTCTCCCCTCTTCGACCTGCTCCTCGTTGTACAGCTTGATCTCGCTGACCAGGAGGCGGGCGAGGCGCCGGGCCTCTTCATGCTGCGCCTCTTCGCTCGGCGAGACCGGCGTACGGCTGGCGGCGAAGGCCCATCCCGGGCCGTCGACGCCGCTCGGCGGCTTGACCTCGGGGATGCCGGAGAGGTTGGAAGACCCCTCGTGGCCGGGCGGCGGCGGCTCCGGGGCCGGGGGGGGCACCGAGCGCAGCGGCGGCGGAGAGGGTGGAGTGGGCAGGGGGGGCGGGGTCTCGCGCAGGTTCGGCCGCTGCAGGAGAACGGTCTCGTCCGGGTTGGGCGGCGGGACGAGCGTCGGCATCGGCATCGGCGCGGTGTGCGTGATCTCGCGGGGGATCGGCTGGAAGACCGTGGCGGCTGGCGACGGCTCGGAGCGCGGCGGTACTGGCGCGGGCTCCGGCTCCGGCTCGGGAGCCGATTCGGGCTCGGCGGCGAGCTCCGGCAGCTCGGGCAGGGCGTCGACCTCGACCTCGGGCTCAGCTTCGGGCTGGGCTTCGAGCTCGGGCTGGGCTTCGGCCTCCGCGGCGACCTCGACTTCGGCCGCGGGCTCGATTTCGGCCGCAGGCGCCGGCTCAGAAACCTGGGGCACGAAGGACAGGCTCTCCTCCGCCGCCAGGGTGGGGGTGAACGGACGCTCGCGGAAGGGCAGCAGCTCGATGGACTGCGCCGCCGCGTAGGCGAGGATCTGGAGCGCCTCGACCGGCGGCATGCCGGCGGCGTGATCGGCGTAGAGGCCGGCCGCGACACGGTCGCGCAGCACGATCGGGATGAGCACGCCTTCGTGCGGGAGGCGCGCCTCGATGCGGCTGCACAGCTCGGCGCTGTCGGCGGCGCTCAGATGGACCGCGCTCTGCCCCTGGCCGAGCCGCGACCAGCCACCGTCGGCGGCGGGGGTGAACGAGAGGTCGCGGATGGCGGCGTCGGCCTCGCCGAAGCCCTGGCCGGCCCAGCCCCGCATCTCGCCGCCGCGCACGAGGAGCACGGCGGCGCGGACGCCGAAGCGCTCCACGGCCTCGCGCAGCAACGCGGCCAGGATCTCGGCCTGCGTGCGGGCGCGGTCGATGCCGGCGAGAGCCTCGCGGACCTCGGCGACGCCGCCGCGTTTCGCCCCGTGGAGGGCGGCGCGAGAAGCCGTCTGGTTGGCCTCCTGGTTGGCGGCCTCCGCCGTTTCGCGGGCTTCGCGCGCCGCATTTTCAGCAGCCTCGCGGGCCATCGCCTCGGCATACGGGCTGACGTCCTCATGGACGAAGTACGAGGTGGGGAGCCGGGGCGTGAGCTCCTCGATGTGGCGAGCGATCTCCTCGCTGCTCGCGCGGACCCGCTCGGCCAGCTCACGGCGCAGGTCGGACAGCGCACTTTCCACCGTCGCGCTGATTTCACGGTTGATCTGTTGGACTTTTTCCGAAAGGGACATCCTCAGCTCTCCGCGGCCTATCCTGGCATCCGGCTCAACTCAGAAGCAGCTCATTATTCTTGACCGACCTCATCGTGTCAAGGATTCTCGCAGGCTGAACCCTTTGCAGACAAGAGGCTTAGCCAGAATGTGGCGCACTGCGCGGCGGCTGTGGTACCGTCGCGCCGCATTCGAGGAGCCGAGAAAACTCATGGAGCATACCATCAGGCCTGGCAGATCCGGTCTTCCGCTCGCGGTGGCTGCCGCCCTGCTGCTCCTCGCCGGGTGCGGCGGTGAGAGCGGCGGCCCGGCCGCCGGAGCATCCGCCAGGTCGTCCGCCAGAGCGTCCTCCAGCCAGGGCGCCGCCGCCGATGCCGAATGGGCCTGGCTCCAGCAGGCCCAGAAGAATCTCGACGCAGCGCGGCAGCAGGCGGCCGCCAGGCCCGAAGACGTGGCCGCGCTCAGCGAGGAGCTCGACCGCCGCCTCGTCGACTTCATCAATGCCCGCCCGCTCCCCGCGGGCCAGAAGCCGTCCGGCCGCTTCCTCGCGGCCCTCCGCATGAAGAGCGGCGAGGACGTCCACCTCGCCCACCGGTTCATCGAGCAGGCCGGAGACTACCGGCGCGCCATCGAGATCTACGAGGCGGCCCTCGCCGTGGATCCGGACAATCCTCAGCTCGCGGAGGAGCTGGCGAGCGCCCGGGCGCACCGCTACATGACGGACGAACGCTTCCTCGCGGTGAAGAAAGGGATGACCCAGGACGAGGTGCGCGCCCTCCTCGGCCAGCCCAATCTGCGCGACGTCCGCGATTTTCCCGCGCGCGGCATCACCGCCTGGTTCTACACCCGGGACGCCGACGGCAGGGCCGCGGCCGTCTGGTTCGCCCGCGAGAAGGGCATCCCCGCCGTCTACATGGCCGACTTCGATGCGATCGAGACGCTGCCGGCGCCGCCGGCGCGGCCTTGACTTCCGCCGCCGTTTGAGGGAAATTGAAGGGTACGCGTCCTGCCGGGACGCGCTATCCCGCATGAGAAGAGAGGTGAGTCCTTAATGCCTGTTGTCCATGTGCGCGAGGAGGAGAGCTTCGAGAACGCGCTCCGCCGTTTCAAGCGCAAGGTCGAGAAGTCCGGAATTCTGACCGAGCTCCGCAAGCGGCAGCACTATGAGAAGCCCTCCGTCAAGCGCAAGCGGAAGGCCGTCCAGGCCCGCAAGAAAATGATGCGCAAGCTCTCGGAAGAGAGGCGCCAGGGTCTGGCCTAGCCTGAGCTCGGCGGCAAAGAAGCGGATTCAAACGGGAGAGGCCCCAGGGCCTCTCCCGTTTTGTTTGGGTGAGCTACTTCTTCTTCTGCCACTCCTCGAACGTCAACAGCGCCACGGGCTCGAGCTTGCTCTCGCTCAGCCCCTGGTTGACGGCGGGAAGCTCGGCCGCGGCGAGCGATCCGAGGCGGTCGGCCGCGCGGTCGAGGCGGGCGCCGAGGACGCGGAGCTGGTCGAGCTGCGACTTCGTCGGCCGCCCTTCATACCCGTTGATCCCGCCGTAGAGCGAGCCGAGCTTCTCGCGGAGCTGCTCTTCGCCGGACAGCCAGCCGCCCTCCGCCGTGGCCACCAGAGTGGCGTGCAGGGCGGCGAGATCGCCGGCCAGCTTCTCGGCCCGCCGGCGCAGCGGAGAGGTGGCCGGCAGCTTCTCCGCCCGGTTGCGCAGCGCGTCGCGCAGGGCGGTGGCCGCCTCGTCGGTCCAGGTCAGCTTTTCCAGCAGGGCGTAGGCGGCCAGGGCGGATGTCGCCTGCAGCGTCCGGTCTGGCGCCGAATGCCGCGAGCGCGGGTCGGGCACCAGCACGACCTGGCTGGTGAGGGTCTGATCGCCCTTGATCAGCTTGACGGTGTAGGTGCCGGCGGGCACGCGGGGGCCCAGGAACGAGTACGGCTCCTGCACGACGGAGCTCCCGCCGGGCATCCGGGGGGCCTTGAGGCGCATCGGCCAGGGCACCCGGTTGATCCCCCGGCGCTTGCCGGCCGGGAGGGTGGTGAGGAGCGCTCCCTTGCTGTCATAAACCTCCAGCTTGAGGTCGCCGACGAGATGGCGCTTTTTGAGGTAGTAGTTGATCGCCGCCGCCTCCGGGGGATTGGTGCCGACGAACTCGTCGTCGCCCGGGAAGTCCTGGGCCGAGGAGGGGATGGCGAGCTGCGCCGGCCGTGAGGGCAGGAACGCGACCTCCTGCTCCAGCACGTCGCGGGTGAGCTTGCGCAGCGGTGTGATGTCGTCGAGGATGTAGATGCCCCGGCCATGGGTGGCGAGGAGCAGGTCCGACTCCCGCGGGTGGATGGCGATGTCGCGCACCGCCACCGGCGGGAAGTTGCCGGTGAAGCGGGCCCAGCGCGCGCCACCGTCGAGGGTGAGGAAGAGGCCGGACTCGGTGCCCAGGAAGAGCAGGTCCGGATTCACCAGATCCTCGCGGATCACGTGCGCCCAGCCGGCCAGGGCGTCGGTGGCGAGCGGCTTCCAGGTCTGGCCGTAGTCGGTGGTCTTGAAGACGTAGGTCTTCATGTCGCCGGTGGCGTGGCCGTCGAGGGTGGCGTAGGCCGTCCCCGCGGCGAAGTGGCCGGCCTCCACGGTGGACACCCAGGTGCGCGGCGGCACGCCGGGGAGGTTCCTGGCCACGTTGGTCCAGTGGGCGCCGCCGTCGCGGGTCACCTGCAGATTGCCGTCGTCCGTCCCCGCCCAGAGAACCTGGGCGTTTTTCGGCGACTCGGCGATGGTGAAGATCGTGGTGTGGTTCTCGGCCGACGAGTTGTCCACCGTCAGGCCGCCCGAGGTGATCTGCCGCTGGAGCTGCTGGTCATTGGTGGTGAGGTCGGGCGAGATCTTCTGCCAGGACTCGCCGTGGTCGCGGGAGCGGAAGAGATTCTGGGCGCCGATGTACAGCGTGCCGCGATCGTTCGGGCTGAGCGCGACCGGGGTGTTCCAGTTGTAGCGCAGCTCCGGCTCGCCGTCCAGAGGCAGCGGCTGGATCTGCCGGCTTTCCCCCGTGGAGAGCTGCAGGCGGGAGAGCTTGCCGCCCTGGTATTCCGAATAGACGAAGTCGGGGTCCTCAGGATCGCGGAAGGCCCAGAAGCCGTCGCCGAACCCGATGTTGCGCCAATCCTTGTTCATGATGCCGCCGGTGCCCCGGGACGGCGCGGCCCACGAGCCGTTGTCCTGCAGGCCGCCATAGACGTTGTACGGCACGTCCATGTCGTAGCTGACGTGGTAAAACTGGGCGACCGGCAGCGCCTGGAGATGGCGCCAGTGGGTGCCGCGGTCCATCGAGGTGTAGGTGCCGCCGTCGGTGCCCAGGAAGAGCTCCAGGGTGTTCTTGGGATTGATCCACAGCGCGTGGTGGTCGCTGTGCGGTCCGCTGAAGCCGAGAGAGCTGTTGAACGTCCGTCCGCCGTCGGAGCTGACGGTGAGGCTGAGGCCCGGCTTGTAGACCGTGTCGAAGTCCGCCGGGTCGACCACGAGGTTGGCGAAGTAGAACGGCCGCGCCTGGACGTTGAACGACGAATTGACCCGCTGCCAGGTCTCGCCGGTGTTGTCCGAACGGTAGAGGGCGGTGTCCTTCGACTCCACCAGGGCGTAGACGACGCTCGGCCGGGACGGCGCCACGGCGACCGCGATCCGCCCCTTGGCGCCCGCGGCCAGGCCGCTCTCCAGCTGGCGCCAGGTTTCGCCGCCGTCGGTGCTCTTGTAGAGCCCGCTCCCCGGCCCGCCGGAGCTGAAGAAAGAGGGGCCGCGGCGAAACTGCCACATGCCGGCGTAGAGGATCCGGCTGTCCTGCGGGTCGACGTCGAGGTCGGAGCAGCCGGTGTCGGCATTCACGAAGAGCACTTTCTTCCACGTCTTGCCGCCGTCGGCGGTCTTGAAGACGCCGCGCTCTTCGTTGGCGTTCCAAAGCTGGCCGGTGGCACAGACCCAGACGGTGTTGGAATCGCTCGGGCTCACCCTGATGCGCGCGATGTGCTCGCTGTCGGCGAGGCCCATCTTCGTCCAGGTATCGCCGCCGTCGGTGCTCTTGTAGACGCCGTCGCCCGCCGAGACGCTGTTGCGCGTCCAGGATTCGCCGGTGCCCACCCAGACGATGTTGGGATCGCGCGGGTCGACCCGCACCGCGCCGATCGACTGGTCGTGCTCGTCGAAGACCGGCCGGAAGGTGAGGCCGCCGTCCTTGGAGCGCCAGACGCCGCCGCCCGCGGAGCCGATGAACAGGGTCAGCGGCGCGCCGGGAGCGGCGAACCCGGCATCAATGGCGGCGATGCGTCCGCTGGTGACGGCGGGACCCATGGGCCGCGCCTCGAGGCCGCCGAAGGTGCTCGCATCGATTTCGAGGCCCGGTTGCGCCGCGGCGCCGGCCGCGGCGAGGAGGCCAACGCTCAGAATCCTCAGCATCCTCAGAATCCGCAGGAGATGCCAATCCATGGATCGCATGCCCGCTCCTCTACCGCTGCGGAGGTGCCGGAGGAGTGGGAGGGGAGGGAGGAGCCGCAGGAGCCGGCGAGGCGGCCGGCTTCTCGATTTTCGGCATGTCGAAGCGGCTCGCCGGCAAGTCCGGGTTGATCTCGACCTTGTCGATGGTGATCACCAGGCTGCCGGGGGCGCCTTTCTGCGTGGTCTCGATGGAGAAGGGGAAGATCAGGCCGCCGACTTCCTTGTAGTTGCCCAGCTTGCTGACGCCCTCGACCTCCTGGCCGCGCATCTTCTGTTTGCCTTCGACCTTGACCTCGAGGTACTGCTCGGCGTCGAGGTAGTGGTATTCGACGTCGCCGTTCTTCTTCGTCACTTTGAGCTTGTAGGCCGGGGAGCCGTCCACGTCCTCTTTGCCCACCAGCTCCACCTGGTGCCCCTTCTCCTTGTAGTCGAAGAGAACGCCGTCGAAGTCCGCCTCGTCCTCCAGCGCCTTGAGGTCGTCGCCGGACATCGGCTCGGGCTCCGTCTTGCCCAGGAACGGCATGAGCGACCAGCCGCTCGTGCCATCGAAGGCCATGCTGCCGGTCATCCCCTGGATGGTGAAATCGCGCCGCATCTTGTTCGGCCGCGCGAGCTCGGCGGTGAAAGGCGCTTCCATGCCCTGCGGCAGAGCCATCTTGCCGGTCATGCGCAGGGATTTGACAGCCGTGAGCTTGTCCTTGCCACCACGCGCCTCGATGCTCTTCGCGATGAGCTCGTCGGCCGTCTGGGCGGAAACGGCGAAGCTGGCCAGGCCGGCCAGCAGCGCCCAGGCAAACGTCTTGCGGATCATCATGAGTCGGACTCCTCGTGGGATGTTGAGTGGAGGGTTGTGCGGAAACTGCCGTGAGAATAGCCCAAGCCATCCCCGGATTTCACGGTCGGGCGGCCTCTCCGGGCTTCTCTCACCCTACGCACGGCGCACGGAAATGTTGCCCGCTCCGCCGCCAGCGGCTAGTCTTTCCCCCATGAAGAGATCGCTCTGTTTCCTCGCCGCCGCAGCCCTCGTCCTCGTGCTGCCCGCCGCGCCCCTCGCGGCCGCGGTCGATCCCGCCCTCCTCGCCGGCATGGAGGCGCGGTCGATCGGCCCCGCCGCCATGAGCGGCCGCGTGGCGGCCATCGAGTCGTCCTCCGCTCATCCGGAGATCGTCTACGTCGGCGCCGCCACCGGCGGCGTCTGGAAGTCCACCGACGGCGGGCTTACCTGGAAGCCGGTCTTCGACGACCAGCCGGTCGCCTCGATCGGCGCCATCGCCATCGACCCCTCCAACCCGGACACCGTCTGGGTGGGCACCGGCGAAGGCAACCCGCGCAACAGCGTCTCGGTCGGCAACGGTATCTACAGGTCGCTCGACGGCGGCCGGACCTGGCAGCATCTGGGGCTCGAAATTGGCTTGGATAAAACGGAGCACATCCACGACATCTTCGTCGACCCCACGGACTCGCGGGTCGTCTACGTCGGAGCTCTCGGCCAGGTCTGGGGCGAGAACCCCGAGCGCGGGGTCTACAAAACGGAGGACGGCGGCCAGACCTGGAAACGCATCCTCTATGTCGACGAGCGCACCGGCGTCGCCGATCTCGTCATGGACCCCGCCAACCCGCGCAAGCTCATCGCGGCGCTGTGGGACTACCGGCGCCAGCCGTGGGCCTTCCGCTCCGGCGGCCCCGGCTCCGGCCTGTACATCACCTATGACGGTGGCGCCGACTGGAAGAAGATGACCGAGGAGGACGGCATGCCCAAGGGGGACCTCGGGCGGATCGGCCTCGCCTTCGCGCCGTCCGATCCGCGCACCGTCTACGCCCTCGTGGAGGCGAAAGAGAGCGCGCTCCTGCGCTCCACCGACGGCGGCGCGACGTGGAAATCGATCAACACCGACCCCGACGTCTCGCCGCGCCCCTTCTACTTCGGCCAGATCGCCGTCGACCCGGGGAATCCTGGCCGTCTCTACCGGCTGGCCACCGACCTCACCGTCTCCGACGACGCCGGCAAGACCTTCGCCACGATCGGCCGCCGCGCTCTCCATCCCGACCATCACACGCTGTGGATCGATCCGAAGAATCCGGACCACCTCTGGGACGGCAACGACGGCGGCGTCGGCGAGAGCCGCGACCGCGGCGAGACCTGGCGCTTCGTGGACAACCTGCCTCTCGCCCAGTTTTACCACGTGCGCATGGACGACGCGATTCCCTACAACGTCTACGGTGGCCTCCAGGACAACGGCTCGTGGAAAGGCCCGGCCAACGTCTGGGAGAACAACGGCATCCGCAACGACCACTGGCAGGAGGTCGGCTTCGGCGACGGCTTCGACACCGTGCCGGACCCGCGCGACCCGATGCGCGGCTACGCCATGAGCCAGGAGGGCCACCTGCTGCGCTGGGACCTGCGCACCGGCGAGCGCAAGGACATCCGGCCGACCGTGCCGGACACGTCGGAAGACATCGAGCCGCGGTTCAACTGGAACACCGGCATCGCCATCGACCCCTTCGCGCCCGACACCATCTATTACGGCAGCCAGTGGGTTCACAAGAGCACGGACCGCGGCGACACCTGGACCATCATCAGCCCCGACCTCACCTCCAACAACCCGGCGTGGCAGAAGCAGAACGAGAGCGGCGGCGTCACCATCGACGCCAGCGGCGCCGAAAACTTCACCACCATCCTCGCCATCGCGCCCAGCCCGATACAAAAGGGCGTCCTCTGGGTGGGCACCGACGACGGCCGCCTCCACGTCACCAAGGACGGCGGCAAGAGCTGGGACAGCCTGGAGAAGAACGTCAAGGGCGTGCCGGCCGACACCTGGATCCCCCACATCGATCCTTCGCCCTTCGACGCCGGCACCGCCTTCGTGGTCTTCGACAACCATCGGCGCTCGGACTGGACCCCCTACGTCTACCGCACCACCGACTTCGGCAAGAGCTGGACGAGCCTGGCGGCCAAAAATCTCCGCGGCTACGCCCTGTCGATCCTCCAGGATCCCGAGGACAAGGACCTGCTCTTCCTCGGCACCGAATTCGGCCTCTGGTTCTCCCAGGACGGCGGTAAGAGCTGGCTCCAGTGGAAGCAGGGCGTGCCCACCGTCTCCGTCATGGACCTGGCGATCCACCCGCGGGAGCACGACCTGGTGCTCGCCACCCACGGTCGCGGCCTCTACGTCATCGACGACATCCGGCCGCTGCGCACTCTCACCGAGGACACCCAGAAGCAGCCGCTCCACCTCTTCCCTCTCTCCGACACGCGGCAGTACCGCTCCGGACAGGGCGCCGGCGCCCGCTTCCCCGGAGACGCCGACTTCCGCGGCAAGACCCGTCCGTACGGCGCCCTGGTCACCTACTCGCTGAACGTTCCCGGCTTGGCGCACCCGGACGCCGACGAGGAGCACGCGCGCAAGGAGGCCGAACGCGCGATGCCGGCCAAGGCCAAAGAGAAGGCCAAAGAGGATGAAGGGGCCGGCGGCGACGAAGGCAAAGGCGGCAAGGGTCCCAAGGCCAAGATCGAGATCCTGGACGCCGGCGGCAAGGTGATCCGTACCTTCGACGGTCCCGCCAAGCTGGGGGTCAACCGCGCCGCCTGGGACCTGCGCCTGGACGCTCCGCGTCGCATCCCGCGCAAGAACGACTCCGGAGAGGAGAACGAATTCCGCCGCAGCCGCGGCCCCGAGGTGCTGCCCGGCACCTATACCGTGCGCGTCACCCAGGGAGATCAGAAAGCCGAGGGGAAGATCAACGTGCTGGCTGATCCGCGCTTCCAGATCCCCGCCGGAGCCCGCGAGGCGAACTTCCAGGCCGCCCAGCGCGCCGCCAAGCTGCAGAGCACCGTGGCCGACACCGTCGACCGTATCGCCCGCACCCGCACCGACGTCAACGCCGTCACCGCCAAGCTGCGCAAGCAGGATGAAGAAGCCAAGCGGACGAATCCGGACGCCCCCGGCGCCGAAGACCCGGCGCGCAAAGAGCTGCTCGCCTCGGCCAAGCGCCTGCTCAAGAGCCTCGACACCCTCGAAAAGCGCTTCTGGCACTCCGACCAGCTCCGCGGCCTGCTGCCGGATGACGACCTCGAAAGCCGCATCGGCACCTCCGCCCGCTCCATCGGCTCCTCCTGGGACGCCCCGACCCCGGCCCAGATCTCCACTCTGGACCGCGCCGAGAAAGACCTGAAGGCCGCCCTCGGCGACCTCAACAAATTTTTCTCCGAGGACGTCGCCGCCTTCCGCGCCAAAGCCCGCGACGCCAAGGTCGATCTGCTGGCCGACGACGGCCCGCTCCAGGTGCCCTGAAGAGAACAAGCCATCCGCGGCCGGCTTCGGCCGGCCGCGGGAGAATTGTCTGAGCTGAGCGCGGTCGATTTGCCAGGTGGCAATGCCGATCTGCTCGACGCCCGGGCGGTGGCCAGTGATCGCGAGCGCCCTCGGCTTCACAGCGGAGGATTTCCTCGCGGAGGCCTATTCTCACCGGCCGCGGACTCTGCCCGCGGATCGAGCCGCTTCAATCCGGTCTTCCAGAGCTTGCCTGAGCTCCGGCGTCCATCCGACATCTGCCTCGGGGGGCGCAGGCTCTCGCTCATCCAGAATTTTCCAGACCTCTTCGTCAGACGTCGAGCCCAGTCTTTCGCGTAACCGGACCAACGCTGCTTGCTGTTCCCCGGCAGTCTTGTCCGAGGGGACGACCGTATAGGCCGGTCCCGACCGCTCTGTGAGGAGAAAGAGGAGGAATTGGTTCAGCGACACGCCTTCCCGGTGGGCCTGGAGGTTCAGCCGGTGGTGTAGCGTGTCCGGAAGACGTAGGGAAAGGCGGGCCATCTCTCTATCTCCTGGTCCGCGCCCAACGCTCGGGGGCGAGTTTCCTCGCCAGCACTTCCTCATACTCGTACACCAATGCTTGGGAGACGCAGGCTCGGAAGAGCTCCGCCATCCAAGCGCTGACGATGACGCCCGCCGGCCCGCCACGATGGGTCAAGCCTTCAAAGACGACATTGGTGTCGATGACTGCCCGAATCCGCGTCATCATGGCGCCAGTATAGCGCCGCAGCCCGCCGGCGCAGCGAAGAGTTTGAGCGCCTGCGCTACACCACTCCGTACTCGGTGACGCTCTCGCCGCTGCCCTGCTGGGAGGACCTGCCGGCGGAGCTCCAGAGACAATGCATCGCCGAGATCGCGGAGGAGATCGGCGCGGAAGCGGCAGCTCGGCGGGAGGAGCCTGGGTGGGTGACGTTTCGGCTGATCGAGCTCGGCCGGGAGGGACGAAGTCTGCCCTTGCCGCGAATCGAGGGCCGATCTGAGAGGCAGAATCCGGTCAGAGGCCGGCCGGAAGAGGGTTCTGACGGCCGTCCATGGGTGTGATGACCGTCCTGATATTCGGGAACGGGGACGCCGCGGAGAGGAGAAGAGGTTCGAAACGGCTGGCCTCCCCCCACGTTTTCCGTTCCCCATTCCCGCTACTCGCCCCCTACCCCCTCAAAAATGCGCGAGATACGCGCCATCTTTGCGCGTATTACGCGCAATTGTTCGTTTTCCTCCCAAGTTTTCCCCGATTTTGTCACTGAATTCCACCCTGATCTACCGGCGATCCGCGATGCGTTCATTTCCATCAGAGATTTCCATCCAGGAGCAGGAGACGGAAATTGTGCGTATTTCGACGTAGACAGAGCCTCGCCTCATCCCTACCATTGCACCAGAAGTCAGGGCTGAGGGAGAGAAGACATGAAATCCGAAGCACAGAAAGTCGCGCCGAGTGGACAAATCCAGGGAACGCGCCGGAAGATGGGTCTCCGCATCGTCGCCCTGCGTCAGCAACAGTCTCTCAGCCAGACCGAGCTGGCCGATCTCCTGGGCGTGCCGCGCGAGAGACTGGCGAAATGGGAAACCGGCCGCCATGCGCCGCTGCTGGACGACCTGATCGCCCTCAGTGCCTTCTTCGGCGTCACCACCGACGAGATCCTCATCGGAAGAAAAACGCAGCCCAGCCGGGAGCTCTGCGACGAGATCGCCGAGCAGATCCAGGCCCTGCTCGCCCGCCTCAAGCA